>Ga0233360_1000069_pt1 | contig 26291 bp, 24 predicted proteins | sample ElkDunMinimDraft_20_FD_180671 | JGI IMG/M metagenome (GOLD analysis project Ga0233360, IMG submission 180671) | Fecal eukaryotic communites from dung pellets of Tule Elk in California, USA - Elk Dung A0 | ecosystem: Host-associated > Mammals > Digestive system > Large intestine > Fecal | place...
CACCCTATGGCAGGGCGAGAGGTTTCGGGAGTTGAAAACAGCACCGACCAGATGTTTGTGGGGGCAAACTATATAGTAACACCAACGGACAAGAACACCCCTGAGGCAATAGGTACTTGTATGGAACTTGGCAGACTTTTAGGATTTTCAAATGTTACCACTCTTTCGCCTGAAGAACATGACGAAATGATAGGTTTTCTTTCGCAGCTTACCCATTGCATTGCAATAACTTTAATGACTTGCAATGACCGTGAAAATATGGAAAAATTCACAGGCGACTCCTTCCGCGATTTAACTCGTATTGCGCGAATAAACGACCTTATGTGGAGTGAACTGTTTATGGCAAATAAAGAGGCTCTCCTAAATCAAATGGATATGTTTATAAGTAAATTCAGTGAGCTTAAATCTATGCTTGAGGCAGAGGATGTCGACGGAATGAGAAAAATGATGCGTCACTCAACCCAGCGACGAGCATTATTTGATAAAAGATAATCGTATTGGAGGAAATAAAGATGAATATGGAATTCAAACGCAAATTACCAATTCCTATGGATATAAAGGCACAGTACCCTGTTACCCCTGAGCTTGAGGCAATAAAGGAAAAGCGTGATGAAGAAATAAAGGCAATTTTTGAAGGACGCGACCAAAGATTTATCTTAATTATAGGTCCTTGCTCGGCGGACAAGGACGACAGCGTGTTAGACTACATTTCCCGCTTAAGAAAAGTGCAGGAAAAGGTTTCGGATAAAATCCTTATTATTCCCAGAATTTACACAAACAAACCCCGAACAACGGGTGATGGCTACAAGGGTATGCTTCACCAGCCTGACCCGAATAAAGGCGAGGATATGCTAAAAGGTGTTGTCGCAATCAGAAATCTGCATATAAGAGCAATTAAGGAAACTGGCTTTACCTGTGCTGATGAGATGCTCTATCCTGAAAATTACAGATATCTTTCGGATATTTTGTCCTATGTTGCAATCGGTGCAAGGTCTGTTGAAAATCAAAAACACCGTTTGACTTCAAGCGGACTTGACATTCCCGTAGGTATGAAAAACCCCACCGCAGGAGATGTTTCAGTAATGATGAATTCGATTACCGCGGCACAGCATTCCCACACATTTATTTACAGAGGCTGGGAGGTAGAAAGTAAAGGTAACCCTCTTGCTCACGCGATTCTTAGGGGTTATGTGAACAAACACGGTCAGTCAATGCCCAATTACCACTACGAAGACCTTATTCACCTTGCTGAAACCTATGAAAAATCAGGACTTTTAAACCCTGCGGTTATAATAGATACAAATCACGCAAATTCAGGAAAACAATGGGCAGAGCAGCCAAGAATAGCAAAAGAAGTCCTCCACAGCTGCCGTCATTCTAATGATGTCAAAAGGATTGTAAAAGGTCTTATGATAGAAAGCTATATCGAGGACGGAGCACAAAAGCCCGAGGAAGGCATTTACGGAAAGTCAATAACAGACCCCTGCCTCGGTTGGGAAAAAACAGAAAGACTCATTTACGATTTGGCGGATGTGCTTTGATTTTAAAAGTAATATTTATGTAGAGGAATCCTCTGGAGCGGCTTTTCGCTCTGAGGATTCTGCTTTTTTTAAATAAAAAAAGGACGATGTTTACATCGTCCAAAAATCAAATCAAGCTTTATACCTCGTAGTCGTATGAAGCACGGCTCGCTGTGTTCGGTCTTACGATGCCGTCAGCAACAGCAACATGCAAGGGGTGAACAGCGTAGGCCTTGAGCGCCTCAACAGATTCAAATGTAGAATCCATAAAAAGGTCGCCCTTAGATGAATCAAGACCGTTTATGATAATTTTCATTTCTAAAAGTCCGTCTATTTTTCCTGTCAAATCCTCAAGCTGTTTTTTGATTTCAGCTTTTATTGCGTCTTTGTCAATGCCGTCTTTTAAAGACCATACAATCATATGTTTTACCATAAAAATAACCTCCAAAGTTAAATTATATTTTTATAATATCACAAAAATCACCTAAATCAATACTATTTTTAAAAAAAATAAAAATAATGCTTTTAAATTGCGACAAATTGTGTTATAATTTATCTGTTATTATTTAAAAAAGGGAGTGTGTGTTACGAACAATACAGGATTTTCAAACGAAAAGTATCTAAAAATGCAATCAGAACAAATAAAGGCGCGTATTGCACAGTTCGGCGGAAAGCTTTACTTGGAATTCGGCGGAAAGCTTTTTGATGACTACCACGCATCCCGTGTTCTGCCAGGTTTTGAGCCCGACAGCAAAATCCGTATGCTTCAGCAATTAAAGGACGATGCGGAAATCGTTATCACTATAAATTCTGAAGACATTCAGGCAAACAAAACCCGTGGCGATTTAGGTATTACCTACGACAACGATGTGCTAAGACTTATTGACACTTTCCGAGAGATGGGACTTTATGTTGGCGGAGTGGTGCTTACCCGTTTTAACGAACAGCCACAGGCAAACGCTTTTTATAATTTGCTCGAAAAGCGTGGTATTAAGTGCTACCGTCACTATACAATCAATGGATACCCTTCCGATGTTCCTTATATAGTAAGCGAAGAGGGCCTTGGGAAGAACGAATACATCGAAACAACCCACTCGTTGGTTGTGATTACCGCCCCCGGTCCGGGCAGCGGCAAAATGGCAACCTGTTTAAGTCAGCTCTACCACGATTATAAACGCGGAATTGCTGCAGGGTATGCTAAATTTGAAACATTCCCCGTGTGGAATTTGCCTTTAAACCACCCCGTAAACCTTGCTTATGAGGCGGCAACGGCGGATCTTAATGATGTCAATATGATTGACCCTCTGCATTATGACGCTTACGGCGAAGTGGCGGTAAACTACAACAGAGATGTTGAGATTTTCCCTGTTTTAAATACAATTTTTGAAAAAATCCAGGGGTCATCTCCCTATAAATCACCTACAGATATGGGTGTAAATATGGCAGGTAACTGTATTTTTGATGATGAAGTATGCCGCGATGCATCAAAGCGCGAAATTATAAGAAGATATTTTCAGGCATCTGCCGATGCTTATCGTGGCAAGGGTTCTGACGCTCAGGTAGAAAAAATCAAGCTTTTAATGAATCAGGTAGGAATTACTCCTGAGTATCTTGCGGCTGTACCGAAAGCCTTGGAGAAAGAAGAACAGACAGGTGCGCCAGCAGGAGCGATGGTACTTCCTGATGGAAGAATTGTAACAGGCAAGACTTCGTCTACTTTGGGGGCAGCATCAGCTTTGCTTTTGAACGCTTTAAAATCATTAGGGAATATCGATAAGGAAACACACCTTATTTCTGCTCACGTATTAGAGCCTATATGTAATCTAAAAACAGAATATTTAAAAAATAAAAATCCCCGTCTTCATACAGACGAGATTTTGATAGCTCTTACAATATCAGCACTTAATTCCGATGTGGCAAGAAAAGCAAAAGAACAGCTCAAAAATCTTCGCGGAAGTGATGCGCATTTTACAGTAATTCTGAGTGCTGAAGACGAGAAAATTCTGAAAAAACTCGGTATAAATGTAAGCTACGAAGCAAAATACGAAAACGGAAAACTATATCATTAGAAAATAATAAGCGAGTGAATTATCACTCGCTTATTATTTTATCTATATACATTTCGCCAACAATTTGGGGTGTAACTGATGCGTTTGTAGCATCGTTTATTTCCTTTAAAAATTTATCCAGTAAATCGTATTTTACAAAAACGGTCATTTCTACATCTGCACCGTATTCAGTAGCACCCTCAATGTAGTCGCCGTTATCCACTATGTATTTTATTTTTCCGTGTAGGTCATAGGGGGCACGCAGTGATAACTCGTGACAGTAGATTTTTTCACAAATTTTGGCGTCCAAAACGCCGTCTTTTGCGGCTTTTCCGTAAGCTCTTACTAAACCGCCTGTGCCGAGAAGTGTTCCGCCGAAGTATCGTGTAACTACAATTGCGGAGTCGGTAATGCCTTCCTTTAACAAAACATCCAAAACAGGTGCGCCTGCAGTACCTGACGGCTCTCCGTCGTCAGTAAAGCGGGAGATATTGTTTTCTGAAACCACATAAGCATACACATTGTGACGGGCATCGCGATATTGCGCCTTTACGGAGTTTACAAATGCGATGGCTTCTTCCTCTGTTGCCACGGGGGCAACTGATGCAATGAAGCGCGACTTTTTTTCCACAATTTCGGCGTTACCCTTTTTATATACAGTTTTATAAACCATGCCTTTATTCATTGTGTTCCTCCGTCACAAACTCTCTGTACTTTGAATAGGTAACAGCGTCAAGTAAAGCTGTTATGCGTGTTCCTTCTGTTTCGTAGCTTTCATCAAGAATGGATTGATTTGCGTGAATTTCTGACACTATCTGCCCCTGAGAGTAGGGAATTAAAAGTGTGATTTTTTTCTTTTTGCCGGGAACTAAATCCTCTAATTTTGCCAACAATTTGTCGATTCCTGTGCCTTCCTTTGCACTTATTTCAACAAATGGCGCACCGCCCGATAAGACAGTTAAATTCTTGTCCTCAGGGATTAAGTCGGATTTGTTAAACACCACCATCTTTGGCTTGTCAGCAGCGCCAATATCAGAAAGAAGTCTTGACACGATTTCAAGGTGCATATCAACCTCGGAGTCTGCACCGTCTGCAACAATCAAAAGTAAATCAGCATACACAGCCTCTTCCAATGTTGACTTAAATGCCTCAATCAAATGGTGGGGCAGTTTTCTTATAAATCCTACTGTATCAACAAGCATAATCTCACGCTTGTCAGAAAGCGTAAGTCCACGGATTGTTGGGTCGAGCGTAGCAAACAGCTTATCCTGAGCCAAAACATCCGCCCCCGTTAAGTGATTTAAAAGGGTTGATTTGCCTGCATTTGTATAGCCCACGATTGCAACCATATAGCGGTTTTCTTTTTTTCTGCGTGTGCGAAGTAACTCCCTGTGTTTTTTAACCTCACGGAGTTCTTCTTTTAAGTGGTCAATTCTTCTGTATATGTGTCGTCTGTCTGTTTCAAGCTTAGTTTCACCGGGGCCACGGGTTCCTACGCCACCGCCGAGTCGTGAAAGCTTAGAACCCATACCGGTCAAACGGGGGAGTAAGTATCTAAGCTGTGCCAGCTCTACCTGAATTTTACCCTCGCCTGTTACTGCGTGGCGCGCAAAAATATCCAAAATCAACATACTGCGGTCAATAACACGTACATTGAGTCTATCTTCCAAGTTTCTTATCTGCATAGGCGAAAGCTCGTCATCAAATATAACGAGATTGGCTTCTAACTCTCCGCAGGCGTTTTTTAATTCTTCGATTTTACCTTCGCCGATGTAGGTTGCCTTTTCTATCTGGGATTTGTTCTGTATCATATAGCCCACAGTCTCAGCACCTGCTGTGTCGGCAAGTCTTTCTAATTCTGCTATTGTTTCTTCTGTTGTATCGGAGAGAACATCAACTGCTCCCGTGTGCACACCGCAAAGGATGGCGCGCTCGATTATTTCTTCATTTTCGTATAACATTTTACCATTCCTTTCCGGCTGATTCTCCTGCTAAGTGCCCTGTTGAGTAGGCAATCTGTAAATTAAATCCACCAGTGTACGCATCAACATCAATTACTTCCCCTGCAAAATACAGCCCTGGCACAATTTTTGATTCCATAGTTTTAGGATTAATCTCTTTTACTGAAACACCGCCAGAGGTAATAATAGCCTCATTTATGGGCCGTGTGCCCGTGATTTCCAAGGTAAAGCTTTTTAAAAGCTCAACTAACTTTAATCGTTCTGCCTTTGTTATATCTCTTACTTTTTTTCTTTCGGGGATACCCGATAATTCAATTATAACAGGTATCATTTTCTTAGGCAATAACTCGTCTAAAGAATTTATAAAGTCTCGGTTTAACTCACTACCAAAATCACGCAAAATTCGCTTGTCTAAAGCATCAATATCTAAAGCGGGCTTTAAATCTATGGAAAGCGTATATTTGTTTTTGCCAAAATCACGAAGATGTGAGCTTGCAGAAAGAATTACAGGACCAGAAACACCAAAATGTGTAAATAACATTTCGCCGAAGTCTGCGTAGCACTTTTTGTTTTGAGCGTCTTTAACTGTTATTTCTATATTTTTTAATGATAATCCCATCAGTTTTTTTGCAATATCCCCTTTTGTCGTCAGGGGCACAAGTGATGGGGTAGGAGTAACTATGGTGTGCCCTAAATCAGCTGCAAATCTGTATCCGTCACCTGTTGAGCCTGTTGCAGTGTACGACGCGCCTCCTGTTGCGATAATTAATTTATCACAGGATAGCTTGCCCCGTTTTTCTAAATTCAATAAAAATCCTGAATCTGTTTTTTGAACGGACAAAACCTTATCTTGTACGGCTTTAGCCCCACAGTCCTTAGCGTATGACTTTAAGGCATCAACTACGGTCTTTGCTTTGTCGGACACGGGAAAAACTCTATTTCCTCGTTCAATCTTTGTTTCGACACCATAGCGTGCGAGCAGTTCTATCATATCGTCATTCGAAAAGGCATAAAATGCACTGTGCATAAATTTTCCATTTACGGGAATGTTAGCAATAAAATCTCGGATGTCGCAGGCGTTGGTGATATTACACCTGCCTTTTCCTGTTATACCCATTTTTTTGCCTAAATAGGAGTTTTGTTCTATTATTAAGCTATCAGCACCCAAAGCTGCCGCAGAAGACGCTGCCATAATGCCCGCAGGGCCGCCGCCGATTACTGCAATTTTCAAAACAAAACACCTCCAAAAAATATCTCTTTATAGTATAACAGAAAATTTGTTAAAAAACAATGAATTTATAAAAAAGGTGTTGCAAAGATTTCCAAACTATGCTAATATTATATTCGGTTAGCACTCACGGCGCAAGAGTGCTAAAATTAAGTTTAAAATATAATTCATATAAATGGAGGTAACCATTATGAACATTAAGCCCTTAGGCGAAAGAGTAGTTATCAAAATGGTAGAAATGGAAGAAACAACAAAGAGCGGCATCATTTTAACCGCAGCTGCTAAAGAAAAGCCCCAGGTGGCAGAAGTTGTAGCAGTTGGCCCTGGTACAAAAGATGTAACAATGGAATTAGCTATTGGTGACAGGGTTGTTATCAGTAAATACGCAGGCACAGAAATTAAACTTGAAAATGAAGAATACATCATATTAAATCAGAGTGATGTTTTAGCTAAAATTCAGTAACGGAGGTATTAAAGATGGCTAAGGATATTATTTACGGCGAAGAAGCAAGAAAAGCCCTTGAGCGTGGCGTTAACCACTTAGCAGATACAGTTAAGGTTACAATGGGCCCCAAGGGTAGAAACGTAGTATTAGATAAAAAATTTGGCGCACCCTTAATTACAAACGATGGTGTTACGATTGCTAAGGAAATTGAGTTAGAAGACGCATTCGAAAATATGGGCGCACAATTAGTAAAGGAAGTTGCTACAAAGACAAATGATGTAGCAGGTGACGGTACAACAACAGCAACTCTCTTAGCGCAGGCATTAATTCACGAAGGCTTAAAGAACATTGCTGCTGGTGCTAACCCTATGATTGTTAGAAAGGGTATCCAGAAGGCGGTTGATGAGGCAGTGAAATTCATTACATCATCAAGTGAAAAAGTAAAGGGCAAGGAAGATATTGCGCGTGTTGCTGCAATTTCAGCGGCAGACGAGCGCATCGGCGAGCTTATTGCTGACGCTATGGATAAAGTAACTAACGATGGCGTTATTACTGTTGAAGAATCAAAAACAGCCGAAACATATTCAGAGGTTGTTGAGGGTATGCAGTTTGACCGTGGTTACATCTCTCCCTATATGGTAACAGACACAGACAAGATGGAAGCTGTTTTAGACGACGCTTACATTTTAATAACAGATAAAAAGATTTCTAACATTCAGGACATCTTACCTATCCTTGAGCAGATTGTAAATCAGGGCAAAAAGTTAGTAATTGTAGCTGAAGATGTTGAAGGCGAAGCGTTAGCTACACTTTTAGTTAACAAGCTCCGCGGTACATTTACTTGTGTTGCTGTTAAAGCTCCCGGCTTTGGCGACAGAAGAAAGGAAATGTTAAAAGACATTGCCATACTCACAGGCGGCGAAGTTATTACAGAGGAACTTGGTCTTGATATTAAAGAAACACAGATTACACAGCTTGGTCGTGCCCGTCAGGTAAAAATCCAGAAAGAAAACACAATCATCGTTGATGGTGCAGGTGATGCTGAGGCAATTAAAGCTCGTGTTGCTCAGATTAAAGCAGAAATGGAAGAGGTAACATCAGACTTTGACAGAGAAAAGCTTCAGGAACGATTAGCAAAGCTCGCTGGTGGTGTTGCAGTTATTAAGGTTGGCGCTGCAACAGAAACAGAAATGAAAGAAATGAAGTTAAGAATTGAAGACGCTTTAGCTGCTACAAAGGCTGCTGTTGAAGAGGGTATCGTTCCCGGCGGCGGTACAACATACATTAACGCAACAAAAGCAGTTAAGAAGCTCTTAGACGAACTCACAGGCGACGAAAAAACAGGCGTACAGATTGTGTTAAAAGCACTTGACGAACCCGTTAAGCAGATTGCTAAAAACGCAGGACTTGAGGGCTCAGTTATCGTTGAAAAGGTTAGAGAAGCTGGGGATGCCATCGGCTTTAACGCTTTGACTGAAGAATATGTAGATATGATGGCAACAGGTATTGTTGACCCGGCTAAGGTTACACGCTCAGCACTTCAGAATGCAGCAAGCGTTGCAGCTATGGTATTAACAACAGAAAGCTTAGTTGCAGACAAACCCGAACCCGAAGCTGCCCAAGCAGCGGCTCCAGGTATGGGCGGAATGGGATTCTAAAATTAAATGCAAAAAAACTCCCGTATGGGAGTTTTTTTATTTGCTATTTGAGTGCGTGTGTGATAAAATAATATTGAGGTGAATGCAATGAAATTAACAATTGAACAAATAAAAAAAATAACCGAGGGCGCAGTTCGTGTAGAAGAAGTGGAAAACCGAATGAATTTTTATCGTTTTACAGAAGCCGAAAGTGCCACATATCCTGACAAAGCTCTTTTTACTACGGCAGGTGTGCAACTTGAATTTAAAACAGATGCCCATGAAGTGAAGCTTTCTGTTTTTGTAACTCCCACGCTTGCTTCACGCAGTTTTTTTAGTATTGATGTTTTTGTGGACGGCAAATTTTATGACTGTCTCAAAAATATAAATGACGACGAAATAAATGGTGACTATGCTTCAAAGGAATATAAGCTCGGAAGTTTTGATAAAGTCTTTTCTTTAGAAAAAGGCGTCAAAACCGTAAGGATTGTTTTATCTCATTCTGTGAAGGTGGAAATTGAAGAATTAGACCTTGTTGGTGCGACATTTTGCGATGCGGTAAAACCAGATAAAACAATCGTTGCCTATGGGGACTCCATAACTCAGGGCTATGATGCTGTTCATCCCTCGGCTACATACGCTGTACAGCTTGCGCGCTTGCTTGACGCTCAGCTTTTTAATAAAGGTATCAGCGGAGCACCTTTTATTGCTGATTTGCCGAAGGTGTCGGAGTATGAAAATCCCGATTATGTAACCATAGCCTATGGCGTAAACGACTGGGGCAGTGCAAAGCCGGCAGAATTTACAGAGTATTGCAGTAAGTTTATAAAAAATATAGCAGAAAAATATCCAAATTCAAAGAAGTTTATCATTACTCCCATTTGGTGTTGGGATTTTGAAGACGAAAAGTCTTTAGGTAAATTTTCGGATATTGAAAGATTAATTAAAGAAATTTGCGAAAATTATCCGGAAATCAAACTAATTTCAGGTGTTAACCTTGTGCCGCATAAGGAGGAAATGTACGGCGATTTAAAACTTCATCCTAACGATACGGGATTTTCATATTACTTTGAAAATTTAAAAGAAGAAATATCCTTATGAGAGTGAGGGAAAACCATGAACCACTGTTTAAAGACAGCAGATTCTAACTGTAAAAACTGCTACAAATGTATACGAAACTGTCCCATTAAGGCGCTTCGCATGACAGATGAACAGGCGCACATTATAAGGGACGAGTGCATTTTGTGCGGTGAATGTTATGTTGTGTGTCCTCAAAATGCCAAGCAAATACGAAACGATGCAGACTATGTTCGTGAACTTTTAGCTTCCGGCAGGGAGGTTATTGTGTCTTTGGCGCCGTCATACGCGGCGTGGTATCGCGGTTTTTCCCTTGCAGATATTGATGAAGCAGCAAAAAGACTTGGAATATCGTATTGTGACGAAACAGCTAAAGGTGCGCTTATAGTAAAAAAAGAGTACGAAAAACTTGTTAACCAGCGCAAAACAAAGGTTATAATATCGAGTTGCTGTCACAGTGTTAATCTTTTGATAGAAAAGCATTTTCCAGGAGCGGTGAAGTACCTTGCAAATGTGGTTACGCCTATGCACGCTCACGGAAAAATATTAAAGGAAACTCACCCTGACGCAGCGGTGGTTTTTGTTGGCCCTTGTATATCAAAAAAAGCCGAGATAGAAAAATACCCCGGCGTAATAGATGTGGCGCTAACGTTTGAAGAATTTGATATGATGCTAAAGGGTGCAGGAGTGGAAATTAAAAAGACAAACTCTGTTCAGAATAAGCACCTTACAAACCTTTTCCCCACATCGGGCGGTGTACTTGCCACAATGGAAAAGGCGGATGATTTTAATTACCTTGTGATTGACGGCACGGCAAAGTGTATAGAGGCGCTTGCCGAAATAGAAAACGGAAATCTCGAAAACTGTTTTATTGAAATGTCTGCTTGCTCAGGAAGTTGTACCGAAGGTCCTTTGATGAAAAAGCATCTTCACAATCCCTTGGCGTGCAATGTTTCGGTACATAAAGATGTGCATGTCACACACTATGATGTTGAATCAAATGGTGTTGATTTGGTGCGTGGGTTTGCTTATGAGGGAAAAACAGAGGTTATGCCCGGTAGCAGTGCAATTGAGGAAGTTTTACGCAAAATGGGAAAAACCAGCCCCGAAAAGCACCTAAACTGTGGCTCTTGCGGTTACAACACCTGCAGGGAAAAGGCTATAGCCGTGCTTCAGGGTAAAGCCGATATTTCTATGTGCTTGCCCTATATTAAAGAAAAATCTGAAAGTTTTTCCGATACTATTATCAAAAACACACCCAACGGCATTCTTGTATTGGATGAACAGCTTAACATCTCTCTTTTAAACGGCTCGGCGAGAAGGATTTTTGACATTCCCAGCAGTACTGATTTAATAGGTGATCCTGTTGTAAGGTTACTTGACCCTACTGATTATATCCTTGTTCAGTCAACCGGCAAAAATGTGTATGCAAACAGAAAGTACCTTGCAGAATATGAAAAATATGTGGAAGAAACAATAGTTTACGACAGAGAATACCATGTCATTATGATAATGATGAAGGACATTACCCAAGAGGAGGAAAGTAAGAACAGAAGAACAGCTCAGGGTGAAGCCGCTGTAGAAATTACAGACAAGGTAATCGAAAAACAGATGCGCATTGTTCAGGAAATTGCGTCCTTATTAGGCGAAACAACAGCAGAAACAAAAATTGCTCTTACGAAGCTTAAGGAGACGTTGCAGGATGAATGATTTATGTGTTGAATCGGCATATAAAAGTATTATAAAATACGGCGAAGAGCTTTGCGGTGATATGGTGCAGATCATTCGTGATGATGACGGAACAATCCTGGTTTTGGCTGACGGTCTCGGAAGCGGTGTAAAGGCGAATATTTTAGCCACTCTCACCAGTAAAATAATCTGTACTATGATGGCGGCAAAGATGAGCATAGAGGAGTGCGTAAGTACTATTGTTGAAACACTTCCTGTGTGCAAAACGCGTGGTGTTGCTTATGCCACATTCACAATTATAAAAATAAACAATAACGACGAAGCTCACATAATCCAATACGACAATCCTGCGGTTATAATGCTTAGAGGCGGCAAAAACTACGACTATCCCAAGGAAAGTCATACCATAGCGGGAAAAAGCGTTACAGAGTCCCATATAAAGCTCTGTGAGGATGATGTGTTTATTGCTATGAGCGACGGCGCAATATATGCAGGTGTGGGTCAGACTATGAATTTTGGCTGGCAGCGACCTGAGATTGTTGCGTATGTTGAAGAAAACTACAACCCCAAAAACTCTGCTCAGGTTATTGCAAATTCTGTGGTAGATGCTTGCGATGACCTTTACCTTCATAAGCCAGGTGACGACACAACGGTTGCGTCGCTAAGGGTGAGAAAACGCTCGGTGGCGAATGTGCTTTTTGGACCTCCTGCAAATCCGGAGGATTTAACTGAAATGCTGACGCTCTTTTTTGCAAAACAGGGTTATCACATCGTTTCAGGTGGCACAACCAGCACAATTACTGCTGATTTTTTGGGAAAAGAGTTAATCACATCAATTGATTACATAGACCCCGATGTTCCGCCCACTGCCCGAATTGAAGGTGTGGACTTGGTAACAGAAGGAGTGCTTACCATAAACAAAGTCTTGGAATACGCCAAAGACTACAACGGCGAAAATGAGTTATTTTATAAGTGGCACAAAAAAGACGATGGCGCGTCTCAGATAGCAAGACTGCTCTTTGACGAGGCAACTGACATTAACTTCTATGTTGGCAGGGCCATAAACCCTGCCCACCAAAACCCCAATTTGCCTATTGGCTTCAACATTAAAATGCAGCTTGTTACAGAGCTTTGTGAAAATTTAAAGACTATGGGTAAGACAGTAAATATATCGTATTTTTAAAATAAAGAAGCTGAGGCGTTGCCTCAGCTCCTTTATTTTTCTAAGAATTTTTCCATTAATTTGTAGCCGGGTTCAATGTAGAGTCCCGTTTCTTTTGCATTTTCTTCGGTATAGTCAAGATTTAAACCTGTATCCTTTCTGCTGTCATAAATCACGAAAGGAATTGCGTCCCTTACATGGGTCTTTAAAGCAATGGGAGTGGGGTGATCAGGTGTAATTAGCACTCTAAAATCCTCTCCACGGGATTTTAAGAAATCCACCACAGGTTTAATAACTTTTTCGTCAATTAACTCTATAGAGGCTATTTTTCCATCTGTATCGCCATGATGACCACATTCGTCCGGTGCTTCCATGTGTATGTAAACAAAATCAGTTCCGTTTTCAAAGGCTTTTATTGCAGCGGCTGCTTTGCCGTCAAAGTTTGTGTCGATGTTACCTGTTGCGCCCGGAACTTCAATAACATCCATTTTCGTTCCGTTGCCGATACCCTTTAGAAGGTCAACAGCAGAAATCATAGTGCCGGAAATGCCAAATTTTTCGGTAAATGTAGAAAGCATAGGCTTTGTGCCCTCGCCCCAAATCCACAAGGAGTTGGCAGGGTTAAGTCCTCTTTTAATTCTGTCAAGATTTACAGGATGATTTTTTAACAGTTCGTGGCTTTTCTTCATCATTTCAAGCAACACATCTGCACCCTCGCCCTTGGGGAGATACTCTGTAACTTTTTTGTCGGAAATATCGTGGGGAGGTGTGAGTGTTACATTTGTAGAACCGCCGTCCCACACAACCAAGTGACGGTAGCTTGTGCCACCATAAAGGTCGATGTGGTCAAAGCTCATATTTTCCTTTAAATAGTTAATGAGTTCGTGAGCTTCATGAGTTGTGATTTCGCCTGAGGAGTAGTCCACCATTGTCTTGTCGGCGTAGTTTTCTTCGTCTGACAGTGTAACTACATTTGCGCGGAATGTAACATCAGAATCACGCAAATTAACGCCTATTGATAACGCCTCCAAAGGTGAGCGACCTGTGTAGTATATGTCAGGGTCGTAGCCCATAACGCTCAAATTTGCCACATCACTGCCGGGAGAAAGATGCTCAGCTACAGTCTTTACAAGACCAAGCTCGCCCTTTTTACATAGTTCATCCATATTGGGGTTGTTTGCAACTGATAAGGGAGTTTTACCGCCCAAAGAATCCACAGGGTAATCTGCCATACCGTCGCATAAGAAAATTATGTATTTCATAATGATACCTCTATTCGTTAAATTTCTTTTTAGTTTTTTCTGACGCTTTAATGTAAAAGTTTGCAATCTGCTTGTCTTTAGCTCCCATATAAAAACCAAAGATTCCAGAAGCGAAGCTTAAAACAGGTGCAATATATAATATAAAGCAGTTGTTGAGTATGCATATAAGGTAAGAGAACCAGAACTTTACAACAAATGCAACATATTCAAACAGCGAGTATGAATTAAGTACTCTGGGTGCGTTGTCGGGAAATTCATAAAATGATCTTACTATAATGCTCTTTACGGGAATAATGTTAAACTCACACAAGCAGTAGAGGGTAATGAGTACAACATCAAATATAACAAGGGGAAGCATAAATTTCACGCAGTTTTCTATGGTGAGACCGTACCTGCGTGCGGTATTTTTGCGGCTTAAATTCCACATACGCACATATATTCGTCCGCAAAGCGTAAACAACATAAAGAATGTTGCTATTGCGGCAAATGTTGGTATTGAAAACCACGAACCAAATATAAACAGGAGTAGAAATGTCACGCCTACAGCTGTTAGGTTATCCAAAAATGGTAAAAAGAAAAACTTTCTTGTTCTGATCATTGCATCCTCCTGTTATCGTGTTATACCTAAAATATTCAGGATTTCGTCCTGTTTTTCGAATTGTATTTTTTCGTCTTCTGCGCTCCGCTCGTGGTCATATCCCAAAAGGTGAAGAACTGAGTGAACTGCCAAAAAGCACATTTCACGCATCAGTGAATGACCAAATTCTTGGGCTTGTTCCTGAGCGCGCTGGGCAGAAATTACAATATCCCCAAGTAAAACCCTACCGCCAACAATATCCTCGTCATAAATGATGAGAGTGCCATCTTCTTCTGTTTCTAACATAGGAAAAGACAACACATCGGTTGCGCAGTCCTTGCCTCGGGCGTTACTGTTTATTTCGCGGATAGCTTCGTTATCCACAAATGTAAGGCTGATTTCACAGTCATCTGTAAATTCTTCGTATTCTAAAGCTTTTTCGATGGAGAGCTTTATTTTATTAAACAACTCATCGGAAATTTCAATTTTATCCTGTTCGTTTTCCCATACTAACTCAACCATCGCGTCTTCCGCCTTTCTGATTATTACGGCGTTCTGCCACACGCTTGTCGTGCTTCTCATACGCCTGAATAATTTTCATAACCAAGGGATGACGCACAACGTCCTTGTGTGAAAATGTGCAAAATGCAATGTCGTCAATTCCCGAAAGGATCTTCATTGCCTCCACAAGACCACTCCGTTTGCCATCGGGCAAGTCCACCTGAGTAATGTCACCTGTTATGATTGCCTTTGAGCCAAAGCCGATACGGGTCAAAAACATTTTCATTTGCTCGGGTGTGGTGTTTTGTGCCTCGTCAAGTATAATATAGGCGTTATCCAGAGTTCTTCCTCGCATATAGGCAAGTGGTGCTACTTCGATTGCGCCTTTTTCCACATAGTTATTATATGACTCCATACCAATCATATCATAAAGTGCATCATAAAGAGGTCTTAAATATGGGTCAACCTTATTTTGCAAATCACCGGGCAAAAAGCCTAACTTTTCCCCTGCTTCAACGGCAGGTCGGGTGATTATAATGCGGGAAACCTCTTTTTTTCTGAATGCTGTAACCGCCTTGGCGACTGCCAAATAAGTCTTACCTGTACCTGCAGGACCTATACCGAAAACAATGGAGTTATTATTCATTTCTTCGATATATTTTTTTTGTCCTAAGGTTTTACTTCGTATAGGTTTACCCTTTGAGGTTACGCACACGCAGTCGCCTGAGGTTGCATCGTGAAACTTCTTCTCGTCGCCCTCAGTAGCAAGTGTTATTGCATATATTATCTTTTGCTCGTTGATTTCAGAACCTCTCATTACTTCCTCACAAAGAATGGTAACAACACGCTCGCAAAGGGCAACAGCACCTGCATCTCCCGAAACCTTTAAAGAACCGCCACGGGAAAAAATGCTGACACCAAGCTCTTTTTCAAGTAATTTTAAGTTCATATCAAAGTCACCAAAAAGCTTGCCGACATTGACATTAGATACATCAATTAAAATATCAGGCATATGAGCCTCCTACTTTGTTTTATTTAATAAAGCTGCCTTAACAGTATTTTTCATAAGCATAGCGATAGTCATAGGACCAACGCCGCCGGGAACGGGTGTAATAGCAGAAGCGCGAACTACACAGCTTTCGTACTCTACGTCGCCTGTTAATTTTCCGTCGGGGAGTCTGTTCATACCAACATCAATAACTACAGCACCCTCTTTTATCATATCGCCTGTAATCAATTCCGGTACACCAACTGCCGCTACAACGATGTCTGCCTGACTTACTTCGGCTGCCAAATCAGCAGTTTTAGAGTGGCATATTGTAACTGTACCGTGCTGATGGAGTAAGAGCATAGACATAGGCTTGCCTACTATGTTGCTTCTGCCTATTACTACGCACTTTTTACCTTTAACTTCAATTCCTGAAAGTGCGATTAATTCCATAACGCCTGCAGGGGTGCAAGGCAGAAAATCAAAGTTTCCTACCATAATCTTACCCACATTTACAGGATGAAATGCATCCACATCCTTTTTAGGAGAGATTGCGTTGATAACTGCTTCTTCGTCCAAACCCTTAGGCAAGGGAAGCTGACAAAGAATGCCTGAAACTGATGGGTCGTTATTTAATTTATCGATTAAAGCAAGTAGTTCTTCCTGGCTTGTTTGGGCAGGAAGTGCGTACTCGAGCGACTTAATGCCGCAGTACTCACAGGCAAGCTTTTTGTTTTTTACATAGATTTTTGAGGCAGGGTCATCGCCCACGATTATTACGGCGAGACTTGGAATTATCCCGTCCTTTTTGAGGTTTTCCACCTCTTGCTTTAGTTCGTCCTTTATTTTTGCTGACAGCATCTTGCCGTCCAGAATTTTTGCTGACATTTCTATTTCCTCCGTGTTTTGGTTTTATTAGACATTCAGGGCCGAAACCGATTAAATCTTCACGGCCTGCTTTTTTTAAAGCCGCAACTACCAAATGATAGTTTGATGGATTTTTATACTGAAGTAACGCCCTTTGCATAGCCTTTTCTTCGGGAGTTTTGGCTACATATACGGGCTTAAGGGTAGCCGGATCAAGTCCTGTGTAAAACATACAGGTTGATGCTGTTCCAGGTGTGGGGTAGAAATCTTGCACTTGTTGGGGGTTTAACTTGTGTTCTTTTAAATAAAGAGCAAGCTCTAAGGCATCGGCAAGGGTGCTTCCCGGGTGGCTTGACATAAGATATGGAACTAAATACTGTTCCTTGCCCACCTTTTTAGTTATATTGTAAAACTTTTCGCAAAATTTATTATATACTTCTTTTCTGGGTTTTCCCATATGCCGTAAAACATTCTGGGAAACATGCTCAGGAGCGACTTTTAATTGACCACTCACATGGTGCTTAACAAGTTCAGTAAAAAACTCATCATTTTTATCGCACAAAAGATAGTCAAAGCGAATGCCCGAGCGTACAAAAACTCTCTTTACACCCTCTTTTTTTCGGAGCTGACGCAAAAGGTCAAGATACTCCGAATGGTCTGCATCAATATTTTTGCAAGGTGTGGGGAACAGGCACTGCCTTTCTTTACAGGTTCCACACTTTAACTGTTTCTCGCATGAGGGGTGCTTAAAGTTTGCTGTAGGACCGCCAACATCGTGGATATAGCCTTTAAATTCAGGCATGGCAATTATTGTGTCGGCTTCCCTCAGGACTGATGCGTTGCTCCTTGCTTGTACCATTCTTCCCTGGTGGAAAGTAAGGGCACAGAAATTGCAAGCACCAAAACATCCACGCACAGATGTTAAGCTGAACTGTACCTCCTCAATTGCGGGGATTTTTCCCATTTGCTCATACATAGGATGGTAAGTCCTTGTGTATGGAAGCTCGTAAGTTCTGTCAAACTCTTTTTGAGTTAATGGGAGGGCAGGGGGCAACTGTACCAAATAGCGCTCATGATGCTTTTGCACTATCGTCTTACCTCTTATTGGGTCTTGCTCCTCGTGCTGTATCTTGTGAGCTGTTGCGTACGCATATTTGTCGTTTTTTACTTCATCAAATGATGGAATTTCTATATATTTTTTGAGCTTTTCAATATCTTTTGCCATATAGCAGGTCCCGCGTACATTTCGTATATCTTTAATATCTGTACCACGGTCTAAGGCACGGGCTATTTCAACTACTGAGTGTTCACCCATACCGTACATTAAAAGGTCTGCGCCTGAATCGTCTAAAATCGAGCGACGAACACCATCCTGCCAGTAGTCATAATGGGCAAAACGCCTGAGACTTGCCTCAATGCCGCCTATAAGTATCGGAATTTTGCCAAAGGTTCTGCGGGCAAGATTAGCGTAAGTTATGGTTGCCCTGTCAGGACGCAATCCCATTACACCATTTGGCGAATAGGCATCTGTCGTGCGTTTTTTCTTGGAAACCGTATAGTGGTTTACCATAGAGTCCATATTACCGGCAGAAATCAATACACCAAGTCGGGGAGTGCCCATTATGGTTATTGATTTTTGTGTTGACACATCGGGTTGGGGAATAATTCCCACACGGAAGCCCTCTGCGGTCAAAACGCGGGAAATTATTGCGTGACCAAAGCTTGGGTGGTCAACATAAGCGTCACCGCAAATGTACAGAAAATCAAGCTGGTCCCAACCTAAATAATCCATATCCTCTTTTGAAACGGGCAAAAATCCCTTATCAGAATATACCATAAACAAAATCCTTTATTGGAGTGACATTTCTAAAAATTCATCCTTTGTAATTAAAACCTCTCTGGGCTTACTACCGTCAGGAGGAGATACAATTCCTCGCTCTTCCATCTGGTCAATAATGCGGGCAGCTCGTGAAAATCCAACCTTTAAGCGACGCTGTAAGTGTGAAGCTGAAATTTTACCTGTATCAACTGCAAGTTCTATGGCTTTAGCTAAAAGCTCGTCGGCATCATTGGGGTCAGAAAATTCATCAGTCACATTAACAGGCTTGCCTGCATCAATTTTTTCTATAATATCTTCGTTGTAGCGGGCAGTAGAGCCTTCTTTTATGAATTCTACCATACGCTCAACTTCCTTGTCGTCAATGTATGCGCACTGAATACGCAAGGGTTTAGTAGCGCCAACAGGCTTAAAGAGCATATCGCCACGACCTAACAGCTTGTCCGCACCTGATGAGTCCAAAATTGTACGGCTGTCGATGTGTGATGACACAGCAAAAGCAATTCGTGACGGAATGTTAGCCTTGATAAGACCTGTGATAACATCAACAGAGGGACGCTGTGTTGCAATAACTAAGTGCATACCTGCAGCTCTCGCCATCTGTGCAAGTCGGCAAATAGATTCTTCAACTTCATTGGGTGCAACCATCATAAGGTCAGCAAGCTCGTCGATGATTATAACGATATGGGGAAGAGTTTCTTCGCCGCCTGAATTTTTTATCATTTCGTTGTAGCCTTTAATGTCACGCACATTATTTTCAGCAAACATCTGATAACGGCGAAGCATTTCCTGTACTGCCCAATATAGTGCACCTGACGCTCTGCGTGGCTCAGTAACAACAGGAATAAGTAAGTGTGGAATGCCGTTATATACACCCAACTCTACAACCTTGGGGTCAATCATAAGGAGCTTTACATCGTTGGGGTCGGATTTATAGATAAGACTTGCAATCAAAGCATTAATACATACACTCTTACCTGAACCTGTAGAACCTGCAATCAATACATGGGGCATTTTAGCAATGTCATATACTATGTTTTTACCCGAAATGTCCTTACCCATTGCAAAGCTTAAGTTTGACTTTGCGTCACGGAATTCGTTTGAGGCAATAACCTCTTTAATATTTACTATATTTACCTGCTGGTTGGGAATTTCTATACCGATAGCTTCCTTACCTGGAACAGGTTCAATTCGTACGCTGGGTACAGCAAGACGAAGTGCAATATCGTCAACCAAACCTGAAAGCTTTGATACCTTTACACCCTCACCAAGCATAATTTCGTATCTGGTAACTGTAGGACCTTTGCTGCAACCCATAGGCTTTGCATCTATATTAAAGCTCTTTAATATTGCAATCAGCTTTTGTGCCGTTTCACGAAGTTCGTATCTTAAATCCTCGGCGTTGTCACCGCCTTTGGGGTCGTTAAGTAATGACACGGGAGGGAAAGTGTAGGGAATACGCTCAAAAGCCGTTTCCATTTCGTCGGTCACATCTTCCATACCTGTGACTTTTTCGGGAGCGTCAACATATTTGTGGTCACCAAATTCTGCCTCGTCGGCTTCGGCCTTGATTTCATAAAAATCGTCATCGTCATATTCAGGCTCGCCTGTTACTGCCTCGTATGAGCTTTTTACATTTGACTTTTTAGAGTCATCATTGCCTGTGGGGGTAGCAGAAATAGCTTTATCAAGCATTTCGTCAAAGCCTGACATAATATCTTCATCTTCCTCCCAGGGGAGGTCTTCTTTATCTTCGTCTTTTGTTTTTTTGCCCTTTTTGCCTTTTTTCTTTTCGTCAATGCCTAAATCATCGTCAGAGAAATTCACAAACTCGACTTCGCCGTTGTCGCCAACCGCAAGCTGTGTGGGTTTTTCTTTTCTTTTATCCGCAGGGGGAATTTTAAATCTTTTGCCTGTAGCTTTCATATAAAGCTTCACTATACCGCGCAACAAAAGCTTTACAGGAGACCAGTTAAAGAGTGTCATAGTTATAACTATGATGGCGGTAAATGCAATAATAAATGTAGCGGCACTGCCGATAATTGAGCGCAGTAAATCTGCTATAAAGCCGCCAAAAAGTCCGCCGCCTGAACCTTCTGCACCCATTGAACAGTAAGTGCCCAAGCTTGAAAAGGAAAAAGGATTAAGTTTAGGCATAAAGAGATTCGTAAATATTGACAAAAATGCAATCCCTGCTGTTACATATATGTATTTTGTTTTGTATTGTTCGTAGTTTTTTGCGCATTTGTGTATGCCGTTTACTATAAGGAGCAGGGGCAGTAAATATGCAGGCCAGCCAAAAAGCCCTGTGAAAAAGTCGCGAACTACCGAGCCAAAAAAGCCCTCGGGAAAATATATAAAGACAGCAAGCAACAACCCGCCTACCAAAGTAAACAGGGGGATGAAGCCTTCGTTGCTGCCAAGAAAGTCTTTTACTGTATTTTTTTTGTCCTTTTTTGATGTTGCAGCGTTATTAGGAACTGATTTTTTGGGTGCTTTTTTCTTTTTGAACAATGCCATAAAAAACCACACTCTCCTCAAATATATAATATTAACCTATATAATATCACAATTCTTCAAAAAATGCTATAGTTTAATTGAAAAAATAACAAAAAAAGAACTCAGTTTCAACTGAGTTCTTAATAATTTATTCTAAAATATAAACTCTGCAGTTTCTGCGACCGAACTGATAGCACTGTTCAAGAGTGCTATAGCAAAGGTCAACACGGTTTCCCTTTATTGCACCGCCTGTATCACCTGCAACACAAAAGCCGTAAATCCAGGACTGACCGCCGTCAGCTGATTCAATATAGAGCTTTGAGTTTAAGGGGATAACACTGGGGTCAACTGCAACAACGCCGTATACAGGGGCTCTGCCTGTTGCTGTCTGTCCAGCCCAAATGCCGTTTGAGGCGCTTGAGCCTTCATAAGCTGTGGCTTTAAATTCAATTACATCCTTGAATGTAAATGAGCCGTAAGGTGTAATAGCTGTATTGCCATACACAACTGTTTTTGAGTTACTTTGAGCCATAGCAGGGAGTGCAGAGTAGGGAATGCCGTCTGAGGTTTTTCCCTTTATTACTGTCATAGATTCGGGGGTTACAAGCTTTGTGCCAACCTCCACAATCTTCTTGACAGGCTCCTTACGTGTTTCAGCTATTAAAATGGCTGTAACGCCTGTATCTTCTTTAGTTACCAGCTTATAAGTTCTGGTGGATGAGCCGTTTTCGCCTTCCTGCAACACATTCTCATATCCAATGTATTCATTGGGATTGTCAACTGTAATGGTTTCAAAGGGGATTTCTTCAGTAATTTCAGAAAGTTCAATGTAAACTCTCTTAACGCTGATTGTCATACCGTCGTAGGTTGCGGTGTTTACATCAGGAATAACTTCGTCGTATTTGCCGACCAGAAATCCGTCAGTTAAAAGTGCTTCACCCACTGTGTTTTCATTGGTATAAAATTCAAATACTTTACCGGAAGTTTCAAGGTAAATAAGCTTTGAACGGTTTAAATAAATCACATCACCGTCTTTGGTCGGGGCATCAAGTTCTGCCGACACAATGTCATTTTCACCGAGAGTAATTCCGGCAAGAGCAATAGCTTCTGCAACTGTTTCCGACTGTGTTACTACTTCGTAGTGCTGTTCAGCATCAATAATGCTGACAGTTTTAAATTCTGCTTCTTTTTCGTTATCGGTAAAGCCGTAAAAAATTACCGACATAGAGAAGATAGTAACTAAAGCTATAAGTCGCATACAAAGGCTCTTTGATACAAGTCTTTTTGCCATGCCCTTAAGTCTTGTTTTACTACTCATTCATTACCTCCAAAAAAACATGTAAACTGTTACAAAAATGTTATATGTTCTCTAAAGCATTGCCTATTATAAAATATTTTTGCTATTTTGTCAAACAATTATACCACATTAAGCAAAAAACGTTCAAAAAAATTTTTCCATAATATGGAAATAAAAGTGAAAAAGCCTTTTGTTAAGCTATAAAATAGCAAAATGGAAAAAAGTGGAAAAAATTTGATTTTTTTTGTTTTTGGCTGTAAAAAATTCCATTTTATGTAAACAAATTACAAAAAATGGAACAAAAAACAACCCCAAAAGCCCGTAAAAGTGCTTAAATGCGTGGTTTTTTTATTTTTAAATATGTGTTCTAAAAGGCTTATGGCTACCATATAAATAACTGTAAAAAGGGGTGAGATTTTTGTGGACAAAGCCATAGAGCAAATCTTATCAAAACTTCCTGTTGATATAGCCAAAAAACTATCCGGATGTAGTTATAAAAATCTTCAGGAGATTCGGTTTCGGGCAGGAAGGCCTGTTATGCTTTATTATTCAGACAAAAGAGTGTTTCTTGACGATAGGGAAGAAAGTGTAGTTTCGTCCCGTGCCGATATAGAAAATCTGGTGAGCAGTCTTTGTGCCAACTCCGTTTATGCGTACACAGAAAATATAAAAGAAGGATTTATAACAATTGCGGGAGGACACCGGGTTGGCATAGGGGGACGAGCAGTCATAACTCAGGGGGAAATTTCAAACATTACAAATTTTTCATCCGTTAACATAAGAATAGCCCGTGAATATAAACACAGTGCAGACAGCTGTATGGATATTATAGAAAAAAACGGCAGAATTTTTAATACCGTTATAATATCAGCTCCCGGTGCAGGTAAAACTACCTTGCTCCGTGATATGTCAAGGCAGCTTTCACAAAGATACAAGGTCACAGTAGTGGACGAGCGTTTTGAAATTGCGGCAGAAAATCACGGCTTACCACAGTTTGATATAGGATTGCAGACGGATGTTTTGTCCGGTTTTTCGAAATCGGACGGAATAACACACGCATTGAGATCATTGTCACCTGATGTGATAATCTGCGATGAAATAGGAACGGCAGAGGATATGAAAGCCATTGAAAATGTGCTGAAGGGAGGCTGTAAAATCATAACTACAATGCACGGATACAGCATCAAAGAAGCAATGGAAAAAAAGCGTGAGCTTATGTCGCTTTTTGAGGTGGCAGTGCTCTTGCATAAGATTAAAGGAAAACCGGAGGTGGCGGAATGTTTAAATTTACAGGAATAATAATGATAGTTTTGTCCTGTGCTTTTTATGTTATGAAAAAAGCGGAGGCAATAAAGATAAAGTATGATAATTTTTCGCAGATGCGTGCAGCAATTACCAAGTTAAAGCATGAGTTAAGTTTCTCGCTGCCGGAAATGAGTACTTTGTGCAAAAAAATATCAGAAGAAACTGATGGTGAAATTTCTCGATGTTTTTTTAGTACATCAGAGTTGCTTTTCAATGATGCAAACCTTTCATTTAAGGACGCATGGGCAAAAGCCGGCGAGGGTTTGGAGCTTTTTTCACCTGAAGTGGCAAAAGCAGTGGGGGAGTTTTCGAAAAACTTCGGAAAGAAAACTCTTGATATAGAGCTTGAAAATTTACAAAAAACAGAAAAGCAGTTTGAAATATTACAAACCGAGGAGCAACAGTCGTACGAAAAAAACAAAAAGCTTGTTTACACTCTTGGGGCAACGGCAAGTGCTGCGGTTGTGATTTTATTCATATAGGAGGACATTATGGGCATAGACCTTATATTTAAGATTGCGGCAATAGGAATATTGGTCAGCGTATTAAACCAGGTGCTTATCCGTGCAGGCAGAGAGGAACAAGCAATGCTGACTACACTTGCCGGACTTGTGGTAGTGCTTTTGATGGTTATTCAGCAAATTGACTACCTTTTTGAAACAGTGAAGTCAATTTTCAATTTGTAGGTGAGCAATGGATGCAATTAAGATAATGGTGCTGGCAATTACAGGGACAATGCTTACGCTGGTGCTGAAAGAACAAAAGCAATCCTTGGGAATGCCTTTGGCGGTTTTGTGCGCTTTGAGTGTGTTTTTTGCAGGGCTGCCATATCTTGAGGAAATAGTTACATATGTACGCACACTTCATAAAAGTCTGGGGGCAGTTGGCTCATACATTGGTGTGCTTCTCAAAATAACAGGTATAGCTACCATATCCGGTATGGCGGCAAAACTGTGTGCCGATGCAGGGATGTCGGCTGTATCTGCAGCGGTAACTCTGTCAGGTAAGGTCATTTGTATAAGTCTTGTTTTACCTGTAATTGCGAAATTCTTAAACGGACTTTTGTCAATACTTCCTTAACTCAAAAAGGTGAAAACATATGAAAAAAATATTATTTGTACTGAGTTTCTTCCTATTATTATATACACCATATATAGTGGAGGCGGAAGAAGTCTATAACATTATAGACGAGGTGGAGTCACCTGCAGGATATGATGTAAAACAAACGGCTCAGGATGCAATATCAGGAAAGTTGTCTGTTACATTTTCGGGAATAATTCAGGGACTTGCCTCCCTTTTTATAGGAGGAATTCAAGAAAATCTCCCTGAAATAATAAAACTCACAGTGGTTGCCGTTATGTCGGGACTTGTGTTGAATCTGGGGATAGACAAAGATGAAATCGGTGTAATTGCGTTTGTTGCAATAGTATCGGCAATTTCTATAAAGACTTTTTCCTATGCGATTAATACAGCACTTGAAACTATAGATGCGCTGTTTTTGTTTATAAGTGCATTGATGACACCTGTGGCAACTGCTGCCTCTACAGGGGCGGCGGCAACGGGGGCTGCATCGGTTGCAACATTTGTTTCTATGCAGGTTTTTATATACATATGTAAGTCGGTTTTGTTACCCTTGGTAAGTGTTATTGCGGCTTTTTCCCTGTGCGACAAATTTGGCAGAACAGCTTATCTAAAAGGTATAAACGCAATACTAAAGCAGATTCTTAAGTGGAGTACAGGCCTTATGATTACAGTTTACGGCGTTGTGGTAGGTATGCAAACTCAAACAGCGGCAAGCTTTGATTCTCTGGCGGGAAAAAGTATAAAGTATGCTATAGGCAGTTTTGTTCCTGTTGTGGGCAGTGCTCTTTCGGACTCTTTGGAGACTGTGATTACCAGCGCAAAGGCAGTAACTAATGCTTTGGGCGTGGCAGGCATATTAGGGGTTGGTTATATATGTGCAGTACCCCTTATAAATATTTGCGTAATATCCTTAAGCTTCAAGCTGGCGGCGGCAATAGCGTCGGTTACTTCGGAAAAGCGCGTATCTGCCGTTATAAGCGAAATTTCAGAAAGCATAGGCAGAGTTGCTCTGATTTTAATGTCTGTGGCGGTTATGTTCATAATCAGCCTTGCTATGCTTTGTAGCTTTGGGGGGCGTTAATATGAGCGAATATCTTAAAACAGTTGTAATCGCTGTGGTGGCTGTGAGCGTTATTTCGGTACTGTTTTCAAAGGACAGTTTTGGGAAATATGCAGACCTATTAGCGGGAATAGTAGTAATGACCGTGGTTGTTGCGCCGATATTTAATATAGGAAAAGAAATGGAAACTAATTTTGATTCCATTGACATAAAGCAAATAGAACCTGTTGCCACATCTTATTTAATGG
>Ga0233360_1000070_pt1 | contig 25716 bp, 21 predicted proteins | sample ElkDunMinimDraft_20_FD_180671 | JGI IMG/M metagenome (GOLD analysis project Ga0233360, IMG submission 180671) | Fecal eukaryotic communites from dung pellets of Tule Elk in California, USA - Elk Dung A0 | ecosystem: Host-associated > Mammals > Digestive system > Large intestine > Fecal | place...
CCTAATTAATTACTTCCTTTAATCTTGCTCCGCAAGAAGAAATTAGACTGCGCCTCAGAAAATGCTCAAATATATTTAATGTTATTGAATCCCTCTCCCTCCCCGAAAGAAAATGCGCCTTACTTGATGGCGTTTGTAAAATAATGTTTATCTTTGCACCATCCGAGGGGAGAAATCCTCGGGTCAAGAATGCGTTTCTTGCTTTATCCTATACAATGAAATCGCCAATTTCAAACGACAGAAGGATGGAGACAATGCAACGCTCATTCTGTTTGTATATCCCGTGTACAGCCCACGCTGTACCTCACAAGGTATATACGACAGCGTGGGGTATTTGTTTTTCAGTTCATTTCTGTTATGGTGTTTGGCGATACCAATTGTATGATGAGCGTGACAAGTCTCTACGCTTTTCTTGTATCCGTTAGCCGAATACATTATTTACGCTGACTTTGGGGGACTTATAGGCAATGATATGAGATTATCTATTATTAACTATAAGTATTACGTGTTATGAGAAAAAAGAAACATTGGCTGATAACAATGGCAGCGCTATTGTGCAGCATAACAGTGAGTGCGGTAACTTTAATAAATCGGAAATCTACTTATACCTATGCGTAAATTGTTTATCCTAATATTGTTTGTAGGTTCTTTGCTTCAACAATTGTCAGCTCAAGTGACCCAAAGCTTATGGGTAGGTCAAAGCTACACATGTGATGCTACATCCGCATTGATAGGTCTAACATCAGATATGTCATGGTCAACAAGTGGCGGGTATTTTTCTTTGAGTGGTAGTGGCGCTTATCGTACTATTACTATCTATCAATATTTTTTTGGAACTGCGAGTATTAAGTGTTCTTGGAAAGAACGTCTTACATCCAATAGTCAGTGGACGTCACGCTCCAAAACATGGTATTTCACTTGTCGAGACAATCAAGTATATATTACCCCTTCAAGTATGACTTTATCCGTTGGGGAGTCTGATTATGTTGGTTATTCCCATCAATATGATAATAATTATACAAATGCAGCAAAAGCATACTTCAGTAGTAGTAACTCTTCCATCGTTGCTGTTAATGAGCACACAGGGGAGGTCATTGCAAAATCTCCGGGGAAGGCTTACATTAATGTTTATTCGAAAATTTCTTCAGTATCTCCTTATTGTGAAATAACTGTCAACGAAGTGGATGTACAAAGCGTATCTATTCCTAATACGATATCGATTATAGCTGGTGAGACTATACAACTATCCAAGACTGTTAACCCAAGTAATGGAACAGTCAATAATATATCGTGGCATACAGATAATGAATCTGTAGCTACTGTTAATTCTTCGGGAACATTGACCGCAGTCAAGCATGGTACAGCCAACGTATATTGCATAATTAATAACACAATAAAATCCAATGAGGCAATAGTTACAGTTTCAAAATCAACATTGAAAATATCCGCTTCGGAAGAGAGCGGTTTGTTAAACAAAGGAACGGCTGTATCCTTGTCTGCGAATGATGCTAATGCTGCTAATGCTGAGATTTATTACACTATCGATGGAAGTATGCCTACGGTGGAAAGTTTTCGATATAAAGAGCCTATTGTTATAGACAGAAGTCTCACATTAAAAGCAATAGCTTGCCATGAAGATTATAATACAAGTGAAGTGTTAGTAAGAAATTTCAATGTGACATCATTGGAAATAGTGGAAATATACCCTAATAATAATGGGGATATGGGAAGGCATATAGTGCCACACGTAACATTCAATAAAAAAATATATAAATCTGAGAATATAGAAAAAATATGTCTTAAAAAAGGCGATGAGCCAATAGAAGGGGGAGTCTTCTTATCAGACAGTACCGTATATTTCGTTCCATCAGATTATTTGGAAAGAGGTATGTCTTATACATTCTTTGTTCCACAAAATTCCATTTGTACCTCAACTTCTGAAACGATTGAAGATGTCGTTGTGTCTTTTTCTACTGGTAAATTTCCAATAAGTGTTGCTGCTGGGTATGATATGGCAGCGGTATTGATGAGCGATGGAAGTTTATGGACATGGGGAAAATCTGACCTTGGAAATGGTTCCTCAGAAGAAAGTCTGACTCCAACAAAAATAATGGAAGATGTGAAAAAAGTTGATTTAGGATTCATGCATGGTGTCGCATTAAAGAATGACAATACATTTTGGGCTTGGGGAAGAAATGGTTCTGGTCAGTTGGGTGATGGAACTTGTGAAACGAGGCTTTCTCCTGTTAAAATTATGGATAACGTTAGAGATGTTAGTACTTATGATTGTCATACAGCTATTATTAAAGAAGATAACAGTCTGTGGATGTGTGGATTAAATTATTTCGGTCAAATTGGAGATGGAACAACAACAACTAGGACTGTTCCTGTTAAGATTTTGGATAATGTAAAGAGTGCATCGACAGGTGAGAGTCATACTGCAGCCATAACACTTGATGGTATTTTGTATACCTGGGGCTGGGATGCCTATGAACAATTAGGAGGGTGGCAACCATGTTTGGGGGAGGATGAAAAACGCAAGACTCCATTCAAGATTTCTGAAGTTAGTAATGTACAAATGGTTTCTTGCGGTGATTATCATACAGCAGCAATAGATGGTGATGGAGCCTTAAGAACTGTAGGCTCAAACTCAAACGGTCAATTGGGTTTAGGGGATTACGCTAGCAAAGGTGAATTTAGTAGTTTTGTACGTCCCATACAAAATGGAGTAGCATTTGTCTCTGCAGGGGGACGTAATACTGCAATTATAAAAGAAGATGGTGATTTGTATATATGCGGTGATAATGATTATGGCATGGTAGAAAAAGACAATTATTCAAAAAATTTTGGAGGATTTAGGTACAAGCTGTCAGATGTTAAGTCAGTCGATATCGGTCATGAAATGATTATTGCTATTACAAATAGCGGAGACGTTTATGCATGGGGAAATAATTTTTATGGTCAAATTGGGACAGGAAGCAAATCCCCATCCAAAATAGACGAACCTACAAAGATAATGAGTGGTTCCTCATCATCGCCACTAGAAGAAATCACGTTACCTTCTGTAAAGGACGGTTATATTGGCAAGGATTTAGTCCTCGTTCCTAGTATTATGCCATATAACGCAGAATTTAATACAATAAAATGGAGTAGTAGTAACGATGATGTTGCTATAGTTTCACAACGTGGGGTTGTCACAGGGGTTTCCGAAGGTGAGACTGTTATTACAGTTGTTGTGGAATCTCATGAGGGGACAGTTTTTAAGGCATCTTGTATGGTAGAAATAAAAGAAGCCTTAAAGCCCACAATAATTAACATCACTTTAAACAAAACTAGCGCAACACTCATTAAAGGTGAGAGCTTGGTACTTACAACAACCATATTTCCCGATGATGCCCACGATAGGTCTATAACATGGAGCAGTAGCGATGAAACAATAGCTGCTGTTGATTCATTAGGAAATGTAACCGCCATTCTTGCAGGTACAGCTACTATTACAGCCATTGCTAATGATGGTAGCGGTGTGACTGCATCGTGCGAGGTAACCGTAATGCCTGCAAGTTACGTGGTGACATACCTTATTGATGGTGAGGTGTTCGCAACGGATACTGTAATATGTGGTGCACCTGTTAACACAACAATAGAACCTCAGAAAGAGGGATACACTTTCAGAGGCTGGAGCGAGGTTCCCGAGATGATGCCAGCCTATGACATAATCCTAAACGCCACATTCTCCATCAACAAGTATCTCGTAACCTTCAAGATTGGCGATGAAGTGATAGCTGAGGAATCACTTGAATATGGTGCGACTATTATAGTTCCCGATGCCCCCGAAATAGAGGACTATGCATTTGTAGAGTGGGCCGGTTTACTCGAAACTGTGCCATCCCGCGATGTGGAGTTTGTTGCTGTATACGAGCAAGTGGGAGTATATCTCGTAGATGGTGTAAATTCGTTTGTTCAAAATGAAGCGGTTTCATTCAATCGGATTAGATACACCCGCAACTTCAAGAACACCAACTGGCAAGCCCTGTACGTACCCTTCGAGATTCCATACGAGAACATCAAGGACGATTTCGTAGTGGCCTATATCAACGACGTGCATCAGTTCGACGATGATGATGATGGCGCTATTGACCGCACACAGGTGGAGGCTATCAAGGTGACCGGTGGGGTGTTGAAGGCCAACTATCCCTATATGATACGTGCCAAGGTGGCCGGTGAGAAGACCATCACCGTGACCGATGCCATCCTCTACGCTACAGAGGAGAACAGTATCGATTGCTCGTCGGTATTTGATACCTATACCTTCACCGGTACTTACTCGAAGATACCCGCCTCGGAGCTGCCTAAGGAAGGGGGGTATTATGCCTTGAGCGGTGGCTCATGGAAGCAATTCGCATCTGGAGCGACATCGAGCCTCGGTGCATTCCGTATTTACATGAAGATTGACAGCCGCGATGCGAATGCTGCCGTGGAGGCTCGCGCGATAGAGATGCGCGTGATAGGTGACGACGAGGAGGGAGCTACCGGTGTTGAGAACCTGGCATCCGAGACTCTGGAGTCAGAATTGATCTACGACCTGCAAGGCCGCCGTGTAGAGAACCCGACAAAGGGATTGTATATCGTTGATGGCCGTAAGGTGTGGGTGGAATAAGCTGTAATGACAACCAACAATATTAATCCATAAAAAACAGAGAACAATGAAAGACAGTTATGTAGGGCCTCAGATGGAGGAAATGGAGTTTGACGTGCAAACTGTAATGATGAATAATTCTTGGACAGATGTCGGTGGTGAAACTGACGAAATGGATGTCAAAGGTCGTCGCGGCCGTTGGGGCGACCTGTGGTATGAGGATTGATGAACAGCGGCAAGAGTAGCAAGAAAGGCTTTGGGCTTTGAGCAGTGAATAGTGAGTGATGAGCTGCTCGTCACGGCGGATATGTCTTATCCGCCGTGACTGAGTATTAGGGTCTATGACTCGAAATAACCTCAAAGGGGGGGAGAGACCCCTACCTCTACACCCTCGGATATTATATCCGAGGGGACGAAGAAGGTACTTGCGCTCGCTGTGAAAAAACTAAGCTTTGTTTTTCTCGCTCGTTTGTTCGTATCTTTATGGCTTCGCCAAGAAGATACTTTCACTCGCTTTGAAAAATATCCAAGCAAGCTTGATATTTCTCGCTCGTTTATTCGTATCTTTATGGCTTCGCCAAGAAGATACTTTCACTCGCTTTGAAAAATATCCAAGCAAGCTTGATATTTCTCGCTCGTTTATTCGTATCTTTGCAAAAAAAATATTGCGTACATTGGCGAAGGATGGCTATTTGCTGATGACGAAATGAATGGACCTTACAAAAAAACGACGACAAGATGAAATGTCTATTTACCCTTGTTCTCATGGCATTGCTCCCGTATGTGGGTGCGCTTGCCGGAGTGACCTCAGCGGCTACTGATGAAGTGCGCTACATAGTGATGGCCGATGGGCAGGTGGTGGCAATCCCCGAAAAGTATGTTCTTGGGGAGAAGTCCGTTGACGGTGTATGCACGCTCTCCTTGGAGGGAGGCGAGACATTTGTCTACAGGACCGACGAGGTGGTGAGCATAAGCGACAGCTATGATGTCAGTTCGGCCCGCCTGCTTTCGTTTGGCTTTACCCATGCCGACAATGACCAGGTATATGCCGATGTGGAGGCTACGATTGCCGAAGAGGGCGATAAGGTGCTCGTGACTGCCGATGTGCCTGTCATCGGGAAGCGCCTCCGTCCCCGTTTCACGGTGAGCGAGGGTGTCACGGTATGGCTCGATGGCGTTCAGCAGGTGAGCGGGAAGAGCAGCCTGCGCTTTGAAGAGCCGGTGACGTATACGCTTGCCTTGCCCAAGCACTGGATATATGAGGTGGAGACGGTGGAGGATGACGACACGGGGGGAGAGACGGTGCCTGAGGACGGATGGATCCGCACGAAGGTGGACATCTCGTCGGGCACGACGACCAATGCACCGAGCAACCATGCCGGCTATCAGGGACTGAACAATCTGTGGGACGACAGCCCTGAGACCTATTACCACTCTACCTGGGGCGACAACATGACATACCCGAAGCTCACCTGGGTGGAGGGCGGCTTCTATGGCGACGGCATCACCGAGTGGCCCTATGTGCAGATGGAGCTGAGCACGACACTGGAGAACTTCTGCCTGTCATACACGACTTCCAACCAAAACAACCGCTTCCCCCAGGGCTGGCGTATCACTGCACAGAACAAGACCACCGGAGAGTGGGATGAGATTGATGTGCTGACGATGGAGGAACATGCGCTGCCTCAGATGAATCTGCAAACTTACACCACCCCCATATATGCGTTGGGCGGGAACTATACGGCTATACGCCTCGAACTGACACAGGCATCATACAAGAACTATATGGTGATTAGTGACCTGTCGCTGTATGAATGTGTGGAGGCGGATGAAGAGCCTGCCATACCATCGGAACCTACCGACCCGGAGATGGTGGCGGGATTCAGGCCCTTCGGCCGACAGTGTCAGGTGGACGTGAGATATCTGACCGACTATGCTACCGGTGACTATAAGATACCGGCCGTGTATATCACATTCGGTGACGGAGTGACCTGGGACTACACGCAATGGATAGGCCAGACCCTGGTCGACGAGATGGGTAATGAATACAATACCAAGGAGGAGTGGATCGCGGACTGCACATTCCGGCTGGACGGTGCCGGCATCTGGCCCGACATCGACACGGTGGAGGGCTGTGAGGTGCGCGGCCGTGGCAACAGCACCTGGAGCTGGAGCTACAGAAGCAAGAACCCGTATCGCATCAAGTTCCCGAAGAAGGCAAAGCAGTCGCCCTTTAACCTGACCGAGGGCCGCCAGTGGGTGCTCATCTCCAACAAGCAGAACGGATCGATGACGACAAACGCCATAGCGCAGAAGGTGGCAGCGATGGTCGATGCTGATGCTATCTGCCACATGATTCCCGTGGATCTGTATATAAACGGGCATTACCGCGGTTCGTATTGCTTCACGGAGAAGATAGGAATAGCTGATAACAGTGTTGCCATTGACGAGGCTACAGGTTGCTTGCTTGAGCTCGATGACTATTACGACGAGGATTTCAGGTTCAGGGATGCTACCTATCATCTACCGGTCAACGTGAAGGACCCCGATTTTACGGAAGAGGATGCCAAGCGGGTTGTCACCTTCGAGGAGGTGCAGGCTTCGATGAACAGCCTCACTGCCACTCTGGCCTCGGGCGGGGATATCACACGGCATGTGGACATGGAGTCGTGGGCTAAATTCTGGTTGGTGAACGACCTGGTGCGTAATGTGGAGACCTATCACCCCAAGAGCTGCTATATGTTCAACGAAGACCCGGCCGCAGGTGGGCGGTGGAAGTTCGGGCCTGCATGGGATTTCGACTGGGCCTTCGGTTATGAGGAGTCGGGGGGATACTTCAGCTACGGTGCCGAGGAGGATCTTTATAGCCGTCGTTCCGGCAAGGCTGGATACAATTTCTATAACGCACTGCGCAATACCGAGGCCGCAAAACGTGCATACTACAAGGAGTGGAGAGATTTCGTGGCTGAGGGTCGCGTGGAGGAACTTGTGGAATATATAGCTGACTATACGGAGTTTGCCTTGCTGAGCATAGCGCACAACAATGATGCCGATATCAGTGAAAAAAATAGCACCAATTACGAAGCATTGGTGACAAGAAGTCAGCAATGGATTGAGGCGCGCGCCAACTATATAGCCGAGCATCTGACAGCATACGATGAAGTTGAAAACTATCTTGTGACCTTCCTTCTGGATGGCGAGGTATACCACACGGAATATTTTGCGTATGGTGAAACTATCAGGTTGCCCAAGACTCCCACAAAGAAAGGCCACACTTTCAGCGGTTGGAGTGGGTTGCCTGAGACAATGCCGGCAAGGGATATCACCGTCAGCGGAACATTTACCGTGAACCAATATCAGGTGACCTTCAAGATTGGTGATGAGGTGATTGCCGTCTACATGCAGGACTATGGCTCTGTGATAGTGGTTCCTGAGGCACCCGAGAAGGAGGGTCATACCTTCAACGGCTGGGGTAATGTGCCCGAGACCGTGCCTGCGGCTAACGTGACATACGAGGGCAGCTACTCGGTGAACTCATATACTATCACCTACTCGGTGGATGGCGAGGTGATTCACTCGGAATCTGTCGCCTACGGTGCCACTGTCACGGCACTCGATGAACCTGTCAAGGAGGGCCATACCTTCAGCGGCTGGAGCGGGTTGCCTGAGACGATGCCGGCCGAGGACGTCACCGTCAGCGGAACATTTACCGTGAACCAATATCAGGTGACCTTCAAGATCGGTGATGAGGTGATTGCCGTCTACACGCAGGACTATGGCTCGGCGATAGTGGCTCCTGAGGCACCCGAGAAGGAGGGTCATACCTTCAACGGCTGGGACGACCTGCCTGAGATGGTGCCTGCCGGGGACATCACCGTCAGCGGAACATATACCGTGAACCAATATCAGGTGACCTTCAAGATCGGTGGTGAGGTGATTGCCGTCTACACGCAGGACTACGGTTCTGCGATAGTGGCTCCTGAGGCACCCGAGAAGGAGGGACATACCTTCAACGGCTGGGGCAATGTGGCTGAGACTGTACCGGCCAGCGATCTGGTCTACGAGGGAACGTATACCGTAAATAGCTATAATGTATACTATTACGTAGGTGAGAAACTGGTACATACCGCTGAGGTGGTCTATGGCGAACCTATTCCCGAATACATCTACGAACCGGAAGAGGAGGGATATACCTTCCTCGGTTGGGTGGGTGAGAAGTATGAGACCATGCCTGCTCACGATGTGACCTATACGGCAAATATTGATGATGGTATAGACCAACTGACAAAGGGCAACGGCCAACTGACCATTTATGACCTTACGGGTCGCAAGGTGCTGGATACTGAGAACCTCAAGGGCGGTATCTATATAATAAATGGTAGGAAGGTGCTGATTGATGATTGACATTTAACGATGGACGGATCCAAAAGGTAAAGAGATGGATAATAAAGTACGTGAGAATTTTGGAAGTAAGATAGGGGCTGTGCTTGCTGCAGCCGGCTCGGCCGTGGGGTTGGGCAATATATGGCGTTTCCCCATCGAGGTGGGTACGAACGGTGGTGCAGCCTTCATCATTGTGTATGTAGGCTGTGTGTTGCTGTTGGGTATACCCATCATGATGAGCGAGTTCCTCATAGGCCGCCACACGCAGGCCAATACGGCTGGGGCTTACCGTATGCTGGCTCCCGGCACACCGTGGCGATGGGTGGGGCGCTTGGGCGTGCTCTCGGGTTTCGTGATACTGAGCTACTACTCGGTGGTGGCCGGCTGGACGGCCGAGTATACGGTGCTGGCTATCGGCAACTCTTTTGACGGAAAGAGTGCAGCCGATTTTCCACAGATATTCAGTCGGTTTGTGAGCAACCCGTGGCTGTCGGTAGCTTGGATGCTGGCCTTTATGGTTATCACACACGTGATTGTAGTGCGTGGTGTGAAGAGCGGTATAGAGAAATTTTCCAAGCTGATGATGCCGGCGCTATTTGTCATCCTGATTGTGCTGGCAGCCTGCTCGGTGACGCTGCCGGGTGCCTCGCAGGGGCTTGAATTCCTGCTCAAGCCGGACTTCAGCAAGATTACCGGTACGATGGTGCTGAGGGCTATGGGACAGGCGTTCTTCTCGCTCAGTTTGGGCTTGGGTTGCCTATGCACCTATGCCTCATATTTCAACCGCGAGACCAATATCGGGAAGACGGCTCTGAGTGTTTCGCTCATTGATACGATGGTGGCTATCATGTCGGGCTTCATCATTTTCCCGGCTGTGTTCAATGCCGGCTATATGCTCGACCGCAGCGATATAGGTCCTTCGCTGCTCTTCATCACTATGCCCAACGTGTTCGGACAGGCTTTCGGCAACATGCCTGTGCTGGCCTATGCCGTGTCGGTGCTCTTCTATTTCCTGCTGATGCTGGCTGCACTTACTTCGACCATTTCAATGCATGAGGTGGTGACCGCCTATGTGAGCGAAGAGTTTGATATGAATCGCCGGAAGGCAGCTACTGTCGTCACTATTGCCTGCTCGGTGGTGGGGGTGCTGTGTGCCTTGTCGTTCGGCCCGTTCGAAGGGGTCAAGATATTCGGTATGACACTCTTCGACCTCTTCGACTATGTGGCATCCAATATCATGCTGCCTGTAGGCGGTATGCTGATAGCCATCTTCACGGGCTGGTATCTCGACAAGAAGGTTGTGCGCGATGAGATTACCAATAACGGGTCTCTGCGTGCCCGCTACCTGCCTGTGGTGGTGTTCATACTCAAGTATATCGCTCCAGTAGCTATCGCCTGCATCTTGTTCGGGCAGTTGGGGCTGTTCTGATTATAGTTGCGGCTTTGTGTGTATGGGGCTTGCCGTTTGAGGATGGTAGGCCTCTTTTCTTGTGTGTATTTACAAACGATTGTTAATCGGTGGAGCGCAATGTTAATTTGTAGTAAATTATAGCTGTCTGAAGGCGCGATTCGTAAGAAAAGCTATTATATTTGCACCGTGAAGTTTGAACACTTGATAAGTTAAATGTGTAAATTAATTAACCTAAAAGGATAAAGTAGTTATGAAATCGACAATCAAGAAATTTTTCGGCTATTCGGCTCTGATGCTTGGCAGTGCTCTCGTGGCAGGGGTTACAACCTATATGCTGATGGAGAAGCATGCGGGTAAGGAGACGGTGGTAGCTGTGCAGCAAGACAGTAGCTATGCCATGCCTACGGCTTTGTTTGACAATAAACCGGCACAACCAATAGACTTGACCGGAGCAGCTGAGAGTTCGCTGCATGCAGTGGTGCATATCAAGTCAACCCAGTTGGGAAAGACACAGACGGTGCAGCAGATGCCCGATCTTTTCGACTTCTTCTTCGGTGACGGTATGGGACGCCAGCAGCAGGTGCGCACACAACCCCGTGTGGGCTTCGGGTCAGGAGTCATCATATCGGAAGATGGCTATATCGTGACCAACAACCACGTGATTGACGGAGCCGATGAGATAGATGTGAAGTTCAACGACAACCGTGAGTTCAAAGGCAAGCTGATTGGTGCCGACCCCAATACCGACTTGGCTCTGGTGAAGATTGAGGGTGACGACTTCCCCACCATTCCCATAGGCGACTCTGATGCCCTGAAGGTAGGTGAGTGGGTGCTGGCCGTGGGTAACCCCTTCAACCTTACCTCTACGGTGACTGCCGGTATTGTGAGTGCCAAGGCTCGTACGTTGGGAGTATATAATGGAGGTATAGAATCGTTCATACAGACCGATGCGGCCATCAATCAAGGCAACAGTGGTGGCGCTTTGGTGAACGCACGTGGAGAACTGGTAGGCATCAATGCCGTGCTGTCGTCTCCTACGGGTGCCTATGCAGGCTACGGATTCGCTATTCCCACCAGTATAATGACCAAGGTGGTGGACGACCTGAAGGAGTTCGGTGCTGTGCAACGGGCCATCCTCGGTATCAGTGGCCACGACCTGGGCGACGAGCGCACCAAGGATAAGGATCTGGGCACGGTGGAAGGGGTGTATGTGGCTGAGGTGACCGATGGCAGTGGTGCCAAGGCAGCGGGTATTGAGCCGGGTGACGTGATTGTGAAGATTGCCGGCAAGAAGGTGCACAACATGGCCGAGCTGCAGGAGAATATTGCCAAGCACCGCCCAGGCGATAAGGTGGGCGTGACCATCATGCGAGGCAAGAAGGAGAAAGATCTCGATGTGACCTTGAAGAATATGCAGGGAAACACCGAGGTGGTGAAGAAGTTTGACCTTGACATGCTCGGGGCAGCCTTCCAACCTATCAGCGAAGATGTGAAGCGTCATCTCGGCATAAGCTACGGCTTGCAGGTGACAGGGGTGGATAAAGGCAAGTTTGCCGATGCCGGCATCAAGAAGGGATTCGTTATCCTCAAGGTCAATGGCCATAAGATTGCCAGTGAGGAGAACTTGGCCGAGGTGCTGAAGTCTGCCAATCAATCGCCCGAACGCGCCCTCTTCATCTCCGGCTACTACATGTCGGGTCGCAGGGCCAACTATGCCGTAGACCTCTCGGACGGCGAGTAAGGACAAGCAGGATGTAATAATTCATAATATTCGGCCGTTTCTCCTAAAAAAGAGAAATGGCCGAATACTTTTGTGGAGCTTTTTTATTGATATGTCGAAAAAAAGCGCTAATTTTGCGACTAATTTGGTTTATTGACTGAAATACGTATTTTCGAAGATGAGACAGCTTAAAATTACAAAGAGTATTACCAATCGCGAGAGCGCTTCGTTGGACAAGTATCTGCAAGAAATTGGTCGTGAAGAGTTGATTACCGTAGATGAGGAGGTGGAGCTTGCTCAGCGGATTCGCAAAGGTGACCGTGCGGCATTGGAGAAACTGACCCGTGCAAACCTGCGTTTCGTGGTGTCGGTAGCCAAGCAATACCAAAATCAGGGCTTGAGCCTGCCCGATCTGATCAACGAGGGCAATTTGGGCTTGATAAAGGCGGCCGAGAAGTTTGATGAGACTCGTGGTTTTAAGTTTATCAGTTATGCCGTATGGTGGATTCGCCAGTCTATCCTTCAGGCATTGGCCGAGCAGGCACGTATCGTACGCCTGCCGCTCAATCAGGTGGGCTCGTTGAATAAGATCAGCAAGGCTCTGTCCAAATTTGAGCAAGAGAATGAACGTCGTCCCTCAGCTGAGGAACTTGCCGAGGAGCTGGATATACCGGTAGACAAGATTGCCGATACCCTGAAGGTGTCGGGGCGTCATATCTCTGTAGATGCCCCGTTTGTGGACGGTGAGGACAATAGCCTGCTCGATGTGCTTGTCAATGATGATTCACCTATGGCCGACCGCTCGTTAGTGAACGAGTCGCTCTCGACCGAAATAGACAGAGCTCTCTCTACGCTCACTGACCGTGAGAAGGATATCCTGCAGATGTTCTTCGGTATCGGTTGCCAGGAGATGACCCTTGAGGAGATTGGCGACAAGTTTGGACTCACCCGTGAGCGTGTGCGCCAGATTAAGGAGAAGGCTATCCGTCGTCTCCGTCAGAACTCGCGTAACAAGTTGCTGAAATCTTATCTGGGATAACCATTGTTAATTTACACGCGCGCGTATGAAAAAATGTAAGCTGCTGCTGGTCGTTCTGCTGGGAATGGCATCGCTCACTGCCTTTGCCGCCAAGAAGGATAAGGCTGACGAGCCGAAACGGGTGTACTTGTATGGCGTGTCGGTCAACTTCAATGACTCGGTGGTATACATGACCGATGTGCAGTATCTCGACAGTATGGTAATCAACAAGGATGGTTCTATACAGAACTATGCCAATTATTCCATCCAAATGAAGGTCTACCTCGAGGGGGTGCTCGGAAAAAGCAATCAGACGTGTGCGGTAATCTACTCTGACAACAAGAAGAAACTGGAGAAACGCTTCGTGAAGATGCGCAAGAGATATCAGGCCGATAAGAACAGGTTGCTCCTGCAGGTTGGTGCTGATGCCTTCCGGTTCCGTAAAGAGTGAGAACCGATATGAAATTGCGCCTCCTGATATACAAGCTTATGTGCACGATGTTTATACTGTTGGGTATGACATCGTGTCATTGGTTATTCCCGGAGGAAGAGAAACTGAAGTACGACCGTACCGTGTTGGTGTATATGGCGGCGGAGAATAGTCTGTCGTGGGAAGACCCGTATACCCAGAAGGGATTCCACCAGCAGGACATCGATGAAATGCTGCAGGCTGCAGGCGACATTCCTGCCAATAGCCGTTTGCTCGTCTATCTTGATGATACCGAGTTGCCTCGTATACTCTCCATTGAGCAGCAGAATGGCCGCCAGCCAATAACCAAAGTGTTGCACAGCTATGCCGCCGAGCACAACTCGGGCGATACGGAGACCTTACGCCTGGTGATGGAGTGGGTGAGCGAGAACAGCCCCTCGCTGAACTATGGCTTGGTGCTCTGGTCGCATGGCGATGCCTGGCTGCCTGCTAAAGCACCACAGCGTAGTATATGCATTGACAATGGACGGAATAACAGCTACTCGAATAACGGTACGAAAATGGATATCGATGCCGTGGCCGATGTGTTGGCTGGTTTCCCTCGTCTTGAGTTCATCATGTTTGATGCCTGTTTTATGCAAGCTGTTGAGGTGGCTTACGAACTTCGTCATGTGGCACGTTACATCATAGCCTCTCCGGCCGAGATACCCAATCCCGGCGCTCCCTATGAGCGTATGCTGAAACCACTTTTCAGTATTCCATTCGATGCTGAGGGCGTTATCGACGGATATTATAGAGCCTATAATGACAGTGTGATAAGTGTCTTCGGTTATGGCTCTGACCGCTACGGCGTGTCACTCTCGGCTATCAACTGTGACTATCTGGACGATTTGGCTGCTGTGACCGCCGAAATGGTGGGTAAGTATGCGTCAAAAGAGGAGGTCATTGACCTTGATGGCGTGCAGCGTTATTATCCGCTTTCCAGCAAGTCGCGTCCTGAGTTTCATGACATGAACGGGTATATGCTGCGTCTGGTGGCGGATGAGGCCGACTATGTCCGTTGGAAGAGTGCTTTCGACCGTGCCGTCCCATACGCCAAATCTACCGCCTGGTGGTACTCCAATGATGCCCGTATGCAGTATGTCGATTTGGATACCTACGGAGGTGTCTCATGTTATGTTCCACAAGATGTGAGCATCTATACCGACCTGAACACTAAATTTCGCTCTACGGCTTGGTACGCTGCTGCCGGATGGAGTAGGGTAGGCTGGTGATTCTTTAGGGGCTGACTGCCTGTTCCTTTCTCGTTGGTTTTCTCGGAACCGCAACATCGCCTCTCTGTCAGGATTGGCTGGCTCGATGTGCTGTGGAGCGTTTTGATGTGTCTCTTTCTTCTGACGGCACAGCGTAGGTCTTGTTTCTCTATTCTTTTTGTCTCTAATGGCACTCGTTTGTCTTTGTGATACTGCAGGGGTTGAGCAACATGTGTGGTTTTTTATTTGGTGTGCGTGAAGTTGTTTCCCGAGTAGTGGTATTCGTATGGAGCGGCGGATGTCTAACTGTACTGAATGGAGCTCTCAGGGTATTTTGGGGCTGTCGGTAATGTGCCCAAATTTGTTGTCGGGCTAAACGGGATACTGCCATCGGTTATTATTTTGGGACAACTTTTTGAGATGTTTTTTATGAAAAGTTGACTTTTTCATCATATTCAAGGAAGATTTTCAATCTTTTTCTTGTTTAAATTATTCATACCTATTATCTTTGTAGCTGAAAGAGTTTGCAAAAGATGGCAAGTATGAACATTGGAGGCCAACCATTCATCAAATGGCCAGGATCGAAAAGTCAGCATATACACATACTGACGCAGGCTCTTCCCGCAGACTTTGCCGAAATTCCTGACATCACTTATATAGAACCTTTTGTAGGTGGAGGTGCTCTGCTCTTCCATATGCTGCAGACCTATCCCAACATCAAGCATGCCATCATCAATGACAACAACCTTGACTTGATCCGTGCATACAACACCGTGCGCGATCGTGCAAAAGAGTTGATCGCCGAACTTAAGAAGATGCAAAAGGAGTTTCTCCCCCTTGATGAGGAGGAGCGTCACGAATACTTCAATGAACGTCGTGACGAGTTCAACGCCCGCCTCGCCGGAGGGCTGCGGCATTCGGCACTCTTTATCTTCTTGAACAAGACCTCGAATGCCAACTATCGCACCAATGGCAACGGTAAGTTTAACGGTGCATACAATCATCTGCTCAATCCGGGCATCTGCGACGAACGCACTATCCTTGCCGACAGCAAACTGTTGCAGCGCGTGACCATCACTTGTGGTGACTACGAGAAGACCTATAGCGAAGCGAGCGGCAACACTTTCTTCTTCCTCGATCCGCCCTATCGTCCTACGGGTAAGCGTCACGGTAACACCGAATTTAACGATAAGGAGCAGATACGTTTGAAGAAGTTCTGTGATTTGCTCTCGTATCGCCGGTTCCAATGGATGCTTACCAACAGCGACGGCAAGAGCCAAAATCCCGATGATACCTTCATGGAGCAACTCTATAGCAACTATAATGTGGAGCGTATCTGGTCGAAGAATGCGATCGTGGCCAAGCCTGAAAAACGCGAGAAGCTGTCAGAGTTGCTCGTGCGCAACTTCCAGCGCGAGATACTCTCTTTGCGCGATGTCTATTGCCAACAGTTGTCGTTCGCTTTCTGAAAAACGGCGGTTTGTAACAAATTTAGCTCCTGATTCTAAAATAAATCGGCAAACTTTTTGTCGTTCAAGAGAAAAGTTGTACCTTTGCCGTCCGAAAACCATTACACATTATTGTTACCAGCAATAAAAAACGAAGTAATAACTAATAAAACGAAATAAGACAATGAAAAAAGGTATTCATCCTGAAAACTATCGTCCCGTAGTATTCAAAGACATGTCAAACGGTGACTGCTTCCTCTCACGCTCTACTTGCGCAACAAAGGAAACTATCGAATTTGAGGGCGAGACTTATCCGCTGATCAAGCTTGAAATCTCTAACACCTCTCACCCCTTCTACACGGGTAAGTCTAAGCTGGTAGACACCGCTGGTCGTGTGGACAAGTTCATGAGCCGTTACGCAAGAGCTCAGAAGAAGTAAGGATAACACCTATCCGCATAGAGGTGTACCAGAGGAAAAATCCTCGGTACACCTTTTTTTATTTGCCGGCACTTGTTCCTAACGCAATGAAAAGCCTCTCGCGCGCGTACTTATTATATATTGAGTTCTGCTTTGTCGTATCGGCAGCGAGAAGGAGCTGCCGCGGGTATGGGATAGATGAGCCCTATTTGCCGTGGATGCTTTGGGTTAGGGCTTTCTCACAAACCGACCACCCTCCCAGGAGAACACCAGTGCATCGCACTTCAGGTAGGGTGTCACAGCCCTTCTGTCCTCTTCGTTGAGGAAGTTTGTCGCCTCCAGACGGCAAGTCAGCGTGGTCGTATCGGGCGACAGCTCATAGCTCTTGAAGAAAATATCCATCTTACGCCATGCCGCATCGGCCGAATCTTCCACTTCGGTTCTCTTGAAATCCTCCAGTATGGGCTCTGCAAACAATGCACTTGCCTCTATCGGCTGCCATGATTCGTCGAAAAATGCCACGTGGCTGTCGTCTACAGTCGCCTTTACTGTAGTGACCATGCACAGTATATCTACCGAATCTGTCAGCGGTAATAGCTTCATCGCTACGTCGCACGTGCGGGTATAGCTGATATGCAGGTAGTCGTCGGTCAGTGCGTTCATCTGCGATTTTCCGTCCAGGCGGTTTGTCACCACTGCTTCCATCTTGCTCTCCTGGAAGTCGATAAAGTCCAGACGGTTGTTCTTTGTCAGCAACGGCATCACCGAATCGGGCATCGCCGTCAGCCATTGGCGTATAGGTGTGCGGGCCTGAACTGCCGGTGCGGCCATCAAAAGCAAGAGGAAAAGATATTTCAATCGGTTCATCATATATACCTGTTAAATATAGGTACAAAGTTAATAAAAAATAGCTCGGAAAAACTCAAAAAGTTTTGGTTTTTCGATGCCCTTGCACTAATTTTGTGTTTACAAAAGAGAAACTCAATATATGGAGAACTTTATCGTATCGGCTCGTAAGTACCGTCCTGCCACATTTGACACTGTGGTAGGTCAGAAGGCGCTTATCGTGACGCTCAAGAATGCTATCCTTACCGGCAAGTTGGCTCACGCCTACTTGTTCTGCGGTCCGCGCGGTGTGGGCAAGACTACCTGTGCCCGTATCTTTGCCAAGTCAATCAATTGCGAGCATCTCACCCCCGAGGGCGAGGCCTGCAACCAGTGCGAGTCATGTCTTGCCTTCAACGAGCAGCGTTCCTATAATATACACGAGCTGGATGCCGCCTCGAACAACTCCGTAGATGATATACGCGAACTCATCGATCAGGTGCGTATCCCGCCTCAGATAGGCCGATACAAGGTGTTCATTATCGACGAGGTGCACATGCTCTCGACGGCTGCCTTCAATGCCTTCCTCAAGACGTTGGAGGAGCCACCTCGCCATGCCATCTTTATTCTCGCCACTACCGAGCGCCACAAAGTGCTCCCTACCATCCTTTCGCGCTGTCAGATATATGACTTCACGCGTATCGAGCTGAGCGACATAGTGGAGCATCTGGCCAATGTGGCCGCCAAGGAGGGGGTCACCACGGAGGAGGCAGCCCTGCACATCATCGCCCAAAAGGCCGATGGTGGTATGCGTGATGCGCTTTCGCTTTTCGACCAGATGGTGAGCTACACGCAGGGTAACGTCACCTATCAGGGTGTCATAGGCAGTCTCAACATACTTGACTATGACTACTACTTCCGCTTCACCGACCTCTTTCTGGAACACAAGATAAGCGAGACGATGCTGCTCTTCGACGAGGTGTTGCGTCGTGGCTTCGATGGGGGCAACTTTATCACCAATCTTACCGCCCACCTGCGCGACCTGTTGGTAAGCCGCGAACCTGCCACACTCCCTCTGCTGGAAGTGAGTGCCGATGTGCGCGAGCGCTACCGTGAGCAGGCACAGAAGTGTCCCGAGCGAATGCTTATCCACGCTATCAAACTGTGTAACGACTGTGATCTCAACTACCGCGTGAGCAAGAACAAGCGCCTGCTTGTGGAACTTACACTGATACAGTTGGCTCAGCTTACGGGCGACCCCGATGAGATAGGCTCGGGGCGTGGCCCTAAGCGACTGAAACCCCTATTCCAAAAGGCGGTAGCCACCGCCACGACGAGCCAGCCGAAGAACAGTACGCCGGCTCAGAGCAACACTGCTATGCCTACCGCGCAACCTGCTAATTCGCGTCCGATGCCGAATGCTGTCTCGGACAGTGGATCCGGTGGGGGCAATCCTATGGCGCAGCTTAGCGCATATAGCGGTAAACCGACTGCTATGCGTCGTCCACAAAGCATGTCCATACGTGCCGCGGGGACACCAATTGTAGCCAACACGCAAGCGGTACCTGCAACTGTTTCTGCCACTCCAACACATCAGACTGTCGTAGAGGATTTACCTGTCAGTGAAGAGGGACTTCGTATCTGTTGGAAACAGTTTGCCGCTTCACTCCCTAAGGAAGAGTCGGCAATGGCCGGGCGACTCATGAACATACGCCCCAAGCTGAATGATGACAATACATTCAATGTGACCATCGACAACAAACTGGTGGCACAGGAACTGCATGGCATGCAACCGCGTATAGAACAATACCTGCGCAAGCAGATGCAAAACAGCCGCATAAGCATGCGCATCCGGGTAGAGGATGTGCTGCCCACGCACCGAATCCTGAGCCGTGTGGAGCAATATCAAATCTTGGAGAATCGGAACCCTGCGCTGAAGCTGCTGACCGAGTTGCTCAACCTGGACCTTGAATAGCCGGGGAACCTACGAAAATACAATATCACATATTACTTGCGCCCCTACGTAAGCGTTGAGTCTCGCTACCAGGTCGTGACGTTGCATGAGCAACTCTTGTCGTACCGCCGGAGAACTTAGCTTGACGTAGAGCGTCTGATTGCGGATAGTCAGGTCGCGCGTATATCGTGCCACTACAGGCCCCATCACATGCGACCATCCTTGCATGAGACGGTACTCGTTGAGTGGGGATTCAAGTCCCTGCTGGCGGAGATATTGTCGGATGAGACTACCTATGGATTCCGAATTGGTGCGACGCATAGTGGTATGGTTCTCGGGATTAGGGAAAATGCTACAGCCGTTCTTCGTTCAATGTCACTACCCCCTCGCTCACGTCATACAGCTTGTAGTTGCCTGCTGCCGATGCAAGGATGCGGTCGAGGTGTCCCCGGTTGACATCAGTGATGAATATCTGTCCGAAGGTGTCGCCTGATACCAGACGGATAATCTGCTCCACGCGCGAGGTGTCAAGACGGTCGAATATGTCATCGAGCAGTAAGATGGGCGTCGTCTGTCCCGAACGGCGAAGAAAGTCGAACTGTGCCAGCTTCAGTGCTATCAGGTAGGTCTTGTTCTGTCCTTGTGAACCCTCGCGCTTAATGGGATATCCTCCGAGTTGCATTGCTAAGTCGTCCTTGTGTATGCCATGAAGCGAATATCCCATAATGCGATCCTTGGCGCGCCCGTCGCGAATCACATCGAGCAGGTTCCCTCGGTCGCCGTGTGAAAGATAGGTGAGCGACACCTCCTCGCGTTCGCCCGAAATCTGCGCATAAAATGCCTGGAAAATAGGTGTGAGCCCTGCAATGAAAGCTTGACGCTTGCGATAGATGACCTCGCCCGAACGAGCCATCATCTCCTCCCACAAGGAGAGCAGTTCGGCATCAGGCTCCTCTTCCTGCTTGAGCAGGGCGTTGCGTTGCTGCAAAGCCTTGTCATAGTTGATCAGTTCGGTCAGGTACTCCTTGTCGTGCTGCGAGATGGCTACATCCATAAACCGACGGCGCTCCTCGCTGCCTCCTATGATGAGTTCCCCGTCAGATGGCGACACCATCACGAGCGGGATGAAGCCTACGTGTTCGGAGAAGCGCTGGTAAGCCTTCTTGTTGCGTTTGAAGGTCTTCTTCTGCCTGCGTTTCATGCCGCAATAGATCTCCTCCTCGGCTCCCTGTTCTGTCTCGTATAGCCCCTGTGCCACAAAAAAGTCGCTATCGTGTCGCATCACCTGCGAGTCTATCGGGTTCGATGCACTCTTGCAGAACGAGAGATAATAGATGGCATCGAGCAGATTGGTCTTCCCCATACCGTTCAGTCCTATGAAGCAATTCACCTTAGGAGAGAAATCGAGGTCGGCCTGCTCGATATTCTTATAGTTCAGCAAAGAGAGTCTTTTAAGTATCATTATAGGCAAGAATAACACCACAAAGGTACTAATATTCCCTCGAAAAAGAGATACAAAATGAAAAAACAACGTCGAGAATGAAAAAAAGCATGCCGAAATTTTAGAAATCAGCAGAAATAGACTAATTTTGCATTTTGTAACGCAACGAATATAATAAAAATAACAAATAAGAATATGGCAAAACAAGAAATCAAGCAAGAGCAGATGCTCAACGTAGGAGAGGCTGTAAGCCGCTCTGAGGAATTCATCAACAAGAACAAGAAGACAATCATCGGTGTCGTATGCGCCATCGTAGTTCTCATTGCCGGTAGTGTGTTGGTATCAACACTGTACATCAAGCCCCGTGCACAGAAAGCCGCTGAGGCTCTCTTCGCTGGCGAGCGCTACTTCCAGAATGGTGATTATGAGACCGCTCTCAACGGTGATCAGAACGAGTATGCAGGCTTCGAGGCTGTCATCAGCGAATTCGGTGGCACCAAGTCTGGCAAACTGGCCAAGGCATACGCCGGACTTAGCCTTGCCAAGCTTGGCCGCTATGAAGAGGCCATCCCCTATCTCAAGGACTTCAAGGGCAACGATGCCATGGTAGCTCCCTCGGTACTCGCTGCATTGGGTAACTGCTATGCACAGGTGGGCGATGAGGCGCAAGCTGCGGCCACACTTGTAAAGGCAGCCCGTAAGGCCGACAACAACCTCCTCAGCCCTGCCTACCTTGTGCAGGCTGGACAAATCTATGAGAAGCTGGGCAAGAAGGCCGATGCCTTGAACGTTTATCAGGAGGTGAAGGACAAGTATTACGGCTCAACCCAAGCAATGGATATCGACCGCTACATTGAGCGCGTGAAGTAATCAGTGTCTACAGTCATAAGTGGAGAGTGAAGAGTTGTATGCATCAGTAGCCAACCTCTTCACTCTTTACTTTTTTTATTAACCTTTCCACTATAACCTTCCCTCCCATGGCAACAGCATACCACAATCTCTCAGCATACGACATTAATTCCGTGCCCGATGCCAGCAATATGCGATTCGGCATCGTAGTGTCAGAATGGAACGAAAACATCACCGGTACCTTGCTGCACGGTGCCAAAGAAACCTTGAAGAGACACGGAGCCAGCGACGGCAATATCATCGTATACACCGTTCCCGGCAGTTTTGAACTCACTTATGGTGCCGCTCGGTTCGTCCATAGCGGTGAGGTCGATGCCGTGATAGCTCTCGGCTGTGTGGTGCGTGGTGATACTCCTCACTTCGACTACGTATGTGCCGGCACCACGCAAGGCATCGCTGCACTCAATACCCAAGGCAGCATCCCCGTCATCTTCGGCCTTGTCACTACCGACACCATGCAACAAGCCGAAGACCGTGCAGGGGGTATCCACGGAAACAAGGGGGACGAATGTGCCGTTACGGCCATAAAAATGATAGATTTAGCCAAGCGATTTGAAAAATAACCGTCAATTCGCTTGCAGATTCAAAAAAAAACCGTACCTTTGCAGCGCCTTTCGATAGAGAGGCCGTTTGGGCAAATTCCAGAGTGGCCAAATGGGGCAGACTGTAAATCTGCTGTCTTTCGACTTCGGTGGTTCGAATCCATCTTTGCCCACAATGAGAGGAACGATTTCTCGTTCCTCTCATTGTTTTTATATGCTTCTACTATTCATTGTTGCTGTTTGTCAGGGGAGATGTGGCCTGCAATGCCGCATCCATGTTTGTCAATTTCATTGGTGATTAGTCCTTATTGTTGTTCCTCCCTTGTGGTAACCAAGTCACCGAACGTGGTGATACCTTCGGCCTGTATGGCAATGCGCTTGGTACACGCGTTGTTATAGAACTTCAGAGAGAACCGTCCTTGGTGATCAGTTTCAATATCGGGGTTCCAATAAAGAGTACGCCGATAGTCGGCCGTGTCGGGCAAGGCTGTCTCCGAATAGTCGCGATGGTAGTACTCCGTCACGCGGCTGTACCCTTGGAAGGTGGTGCGTCGGGTACCATCACGCATGTCGTAGGGCGGTTTTGTTGGACTCTGCTCCTTAGGGAAGTAGGAGACGTATGCCCACAGTTTTTCACGATGGTCAGTTTGCAAGTCCTGTTTTATGGGATAGCGTTCGCGCGATACCAGATTGCTGTATATACGGATTTCCTTGGGCAGTTGGTAGAAGTTGAGGTATGGACGTCCCTCACCTTCAGGATTGATATATTCGCCTTTGGTGATACCTCCACCCAAATTACTAATAAACCTGTCATAGTAAGCATAGGTTAAGCTATCTTTGGTGGCGTTTATTCTAAATTTCAACACATCAGGTATTTGCGCTCGTTTCAGCGTGTAGGGTATTACAGGGTCATAGAAACCTTTAACGGGTGGTGGGTCAGTGAGGGCATGCACACCACGGTCAATGATAGTATTGAACTCTTTGACGAAGTCGACGACAATATCGGGACGGTCGTAGTGTATCTTGTGCTTCTGCTTGTTGCGCTTCGTGACGGTGACCTCGTCGATAAGCCCTTCCATGGCAAAGTCGATATTCTCCAGTACTTGCTGCTCATAGTCATCCTCGGGTGAGTGACACGCATAATAGTTATAGGGAGTTGTTGCGGGTGAGAAGGCACGGTAGAGCGAGGGGAACACATAGCGGTATTTTCCTTTCCGTCCTTTCTTATCCAGTCTGTTGGGTTTCCATATTTCAATAGTAAGGCCTGCCTCGTCAACGAAGTGGCGAGGAATGTCAAAACAGAACTCACCACGCTCGTCGGCCTGTATGGTATCGCGATAATCCACCTGCTCGGACTTCAACTCTATGGCCACCCACGGATTCTCTATACGCTTATAACTACCAGCTTGGTGCTGATGGGCACTTTCTGCAAATTGGTCAGCCACATATCCGTCGATGACATAGCCCTTCTCGGGAGTATAGTTGGGTTTTAGCTTAGTGCCTTCAGCCATTGTCACCCATTCGTAGCGTCTCCAGCCCTGTGTGAGCATCAGCAGGTCTATGTCGGTATGTATCGCTCTTTCTGAAGAATGGGTAAAGTAACTGTCTATATCCTTGATAAATCCCTTAAGGTCTGAGGTGAGCAGCAGTTCGGTGCGTATATCGCCCTTGTCATAGGTAGGTACATCCTCATCGGCATCGGTGACGCTCACCGAGAGAAAGCCTCGTGTGCCTCCACCCCACGATGTCTGTATCTGCATGCCCACTTCCACCTCCTCGAAAGGACTGAGCGAATCGGCTGGTAACTCTATGTGTATAGTTGGCGTGTTAGCGGGTGGCTGCACGAAGAAAAGACGGTCGGCCAGGATGCACCCTTCTGCATTGAACAGGGTGAACTGGTTTACACCTGGCCGTAGCACCTGTTTCTCAAGTTTCAAACGGATGCGCCTACCATTGCCTATGGTGAGCGTGTCAAAAGCTGTGAGTGCTCCACGACATTGCAAGCTCCAACCCAGCAGCTCGTTAGGCAGAGAGGGTGATGCGCTGATTGTCACCTCGTAACCGATATAGTCTGCGGTTGGCTTTACGCTTAATACGTAACCCTCCTTTTGCGCTATAGGAAGTGTAAAAGTATACATCTTGCCCTTATATTCCACTTGCGCCTTGATGGGCTTTCCGCTCTCGGGTGTCAGCTGTATGAGTGTACGTCCACGATGTTCCGTAGCGAAGGCTCCTATCTGCTCGCCCTTACATAGCAACGTGCCTGCAATCTCCTTCTCCCGTCCCCATTGGTCGTTAGCTTCGATGGCTACTACGGAAGGTACACCTTCCACGAGATTGCCCCCCCTCTGGGTAGAAACGAACCTGTAAGTCATCTTTGCGCATTTTCGGGTCTGTCTCGTTCGGGATGGCCAGTTGGGTATGCATGGGGTAATATTCAAACTCGCGATTGTAGTGTCCTGCAGTGTCAGGGCGGCTGTATACGGGAACCGTACGGGTAAACAGGCAATGGTTGATGTCAGGTATGAGGCTCTGCTGTGCCTCTTTTTCTGATAGTAGGCTTCCCGCCCGTTCGTGTTTGTCCATAAAATTAAAGAGTGTGATTCTCTCATTCCCGAAGTTCATCATATTGCGCGTATAGGCTCGCAGCTCATAGTAGCCAGTGTAGTAGCTGTCTTTCAAGGCAAACTCACCATAGCATTGGCCGTTCTCTATGCGTAGTTTCTTGGTCTCCATCTCTACCCCCTTGTCGTTGAGTAGTTCCACGTAGAGAACCCTGCTTACGTCGGTCGGTCGCAGTGTGGTGGCATTTACCACATAGGCTTTGAACCAGATGGTGTCGCCAATGAAGTAGCTACGGTTATCGAGGTGCAGGTACACCTTCTCTTGCGGATAGGCCTGGTTGAAGGCATGAATATTCTTCAGATATTGCTGTATGCGCACCACAGCGCTGTCGACCTGCCCGAAGGCAAGCAGCGTACACCAAAGCCATGTTGTCACAAGCAGGATTCGCTTCACGTTCTGATACTTTTGATGCAAACTTACATAAAAAAAGTGATTTTTACGCCAGTTCGATAAAAAAACGTTTTTTTTAGAGGAAAGGTAAGAATACGACCTTGAGTTGTCAATTCTTATCCCAAATTTCTTGATTTATGCGACTGTGTCGCAATCCTCTGCAAACTTAGAGTGATGGCAAGCGTCGGTCGTCAGTGATGACCGAAATTAGGCATCACTTATGCTTCGGCTTATCGTAAGTTATGCTTCGGCTAATCTTAACTTACGCTTCAGCGTACCGTAAGTTAATGCCGCACCTGCGGCAACCTTCCCG
>Ga0233360_1000071_pt1 | contig 24757 bp, 23 predicted proteins | sample ElkDunMinimDraft_20_FD_180671 | JGI IMG/M metagenome (GOLD analysis project Ga0233360, IMG submission 180671) | Fecal eukaryotic communites from dung pellets of Tule Elk in California, USA - Elk Dung A0 | ecosystem: Host-associated > Mammals > Digestive system > Large intestine > Fecal | place...
TATTTTCGTTTAGCGAATTTATAACCGAGCCAAAAAACTTAGGCATCAAAACTTCGCCCACAACTTCAATAATCATGCATAATGGCCCTAAAATAAAGTATAAAACGTGGGGTTTTACATATTTAAACCAGCGCTTCATAAAAATCCCTCCCATTCATCAAAAAAGTGCCATTTTTGCAGTAACAAAAATGGCGTTTGTTTTTACTATTTTATTATACTCTTTTGCATTTTTTTCGTCAACCTGTTTCACAAAATGTTTACATTATCAAAAGATATTTTTCCCTTCTTTTATTTGCTCCCGCGACTTGTCCGAAACAGCAGGACTCGCACAAAAATCATAAACTTCCTGATACGCTTCAAGCTCCTCATCGGTTGCCATATGGGTAATAAGTCCCGTGCATTCGGTAGCAGAGCTTGCATTACCAAAAGCGAATTTGTCGTACTCTTCCAATACCGGTCGTTTTTTGTTTTTCATTTTTTCACCCCTTTATATTTTCTGCAACAGCACAAAAAATATAAAGTAAAAAATTTCTTTTGTTTTTTAATTGCTTTTTAATTTTGTATATGTTACAATATAAATGTAAATGATTAATTTGTGAAAGGATGGGCAGAATGGACGAAAACACAAAAATCACAAATCCCGAAATTGAAAACGACGATGCTATAGAATATGAAGAAGTAAAAAGACTCCCCTTTGGTGCTTTTATCGGAATAGGGCTTGCCTTTGGCGCCGTTGCTGGCTTTTCTGTGGGAAATTTCCTATCAAGCCAGTTTTTTGACAACGCTATAGAAAAAGGTTTGCTATGGGGTATGACCGTTTGCACCTGCGCAGGCTTAGTAGGCGGTATTGCTCTTGGACTTATAAATAAATCAAAATCAAAGAAAAAATAACCAAACATAAAACATAAACCGGCAGAGTTAATACTCTGCCGGTTATTTTATTGTATAACGAAAAAAGCCGCTAAACTCACTTTAGCGGCTTTTTATGTACTTATAAAATCTTATTTCTTGTCTCTTAAGAACCAGGGAATCTCTACTTCTGAAGGAGTAGATGAAGCCGCAGGCTTTGATTCGGGACGAGCTGTAGGTCTTGATGTTACTGCGCCACCTTTGTAAGCGGGTGTTGATGAGAAGAGTGTTGCGGGTGTGCTGTTAACAGCTGTGCCGTAAACACCTTCAAAACCTGTAGCAATAACTGTGATAGAAACTTCGTCCTTCATTTCGGGGTCAATCATAACACCGAAGATGATGTTAGCGTTAGGATCAACAGCGTCTGAAACGAGGCTTGCTGCGTTGTTAGCTTCGAACAAGCTAAGATCAGGACCACCTGTGATATTGATAAGAATACCGCGAGCGCCATCGATTGTTGTTTCGAGTAAGGGTGAAGAAATCGCCATCTTAACAGCATCTTCTGCACGCTTTTCGCCTGAAGCACGGCCAACACCCATATGAGCGATACCTGTGTTTTTCATTATTGTAACAACATCAGCAAAGTCAAGGTTGATGAGTGCGTTACCTGTGATAAGGTCTGAAATACCCTTAACACCCTGAAGTAAAACTTCATCAGCCATTTTAAATGCATCCATAACTGTTGTATGCTGATTTGAAATCTGCATCAATCTGTCATTGGGGATTGTAACGATAGCGTCAACTGAATCCTTTAATGCAGCGATACCCTCTTCAGCACGAACACTTCTCTGCTTGCCTTCAAAGATAAAAGGCTTTGTAACGATACCAAGTGTTAAAATCCCCATATCTTTTGCAATCTGTGCAACGATAGGAGCAGCACCTGTACCGGTACCACCGCCCATACCCGCTGTAACGAATACCATATCGCTACCGCTGATAGCCTGAGCTATTTCGTCATAACTTTCCTCAGCAGCCTTAGCACCAACATCGGGGTTAGCACCAGCGCCGAGACCTTTTGTAAGTTTTTCACCAATCTGGATTTTCTGATTTGCCTGTGATGATAAAAGTGCCTGCTTATCTGTGTTGATTGAAACGAACTCTACACCGGATAAACCTGCGTCGATCATTCTATTTACAGCATTGTTACCGCCGCCGCCAACACCAATAACCTTAATCTGAGCAATGCTTGCTCCGCCATTATCAAAATCAAACACTTGCTTTTTCCTCCTCTTTTGTATGTAATAACCGTCTGTTTAATTTGTAATTTTTATCTGTTGCATACACAAAAGCATACGCATATATTCTAATTATTTTAAATTATACCACAACATATAGACAATTACAAGTATAAAATCAAATTTTTTTACAAAAATATTACTTTTTCTTCTTTAATTATCAAAGCAATACAATACTATGACATTATTCTTCATTTTCCGCGGTAGATTCTTCTTCGCTTTCTGAGTTTTCCGACTCACCTTCCTCAACTTCTTCAGGCTCGTCCTCAGTCAGTTTTTTAATCAAATCTCCATCTTCGCGGAGTTGCTTGATGTTTTCATACTCGTCCTCGGTATATTCACCGAAATACCCTTTATCAGTAGTCAGGTCAAGATAACTTCGCTCTGTGGGTTTCACCTGAGCAATAATAGCGTCCATCATCTGAATTTTTCTCTGCAACGATTCTATTGTGTCAATAGGGCCAAATGTAACTCTCATTCCCGACCTCATAACCATCATAAAGTTTGAAGGGTCAGAAACATCAAACACATCTATTTCAGACCAGTAAGCACTGCCAAAGAAACATTTTATGTATTCAATATTAGTAGTCGCTGTTTCTTCGTCTGAGGCTTTTATCTTTTTTGACGGTTCTGCTTCAGTCACGGTAATTCCCTGAACAATAGGCACCGGAATTTCTGTTACATCAGTTGTTTTATATAACACCTTGCCGTCAATTGTTGCCACAATAAACTCATTTGGTGTATCAATAATAATATCCTCTGTGGACTCATCTATAACTATTTTTACTTTTGCGGGAAATTTTTTCACAATTTTTGCATCATCAACATAAGGAAGACTCTCTAACTTCTTTTCTGATCTTTTTGCATCCATACGAAATATATTTTCGCCCTTATGTATGCCACTGGCACTTATTATTTCCTCTGCTGTTAATGTGCTGTTACCCTCAACGGTTATCTCGCTCACACCAAAAATCGGTGTAAACAGACAAACACACAAAACAACTATCAAACCAAGAATACTCGAGGCTATAATTCTTCTTCTGAGCATTTTTCTTTTGTACTTTTCTGCACTTGTCAGTTTTTTCTTCTGCATATCATCATCTACCCTTCGTATGCAATATCTGCGCCTAAGGTTTTTAAATTTTCTTCAAGTTTTTCATATCCGCGATAAATAAATTCCGGCGAATTTATTTCTGTACGCCCATCTGCTGCCAAAGCCGCCACCACAAGAGCTGCACCGCCTCGCAAATCCTGTGCTGTCACACAGGCACCGGAAAGCTTTTTGCTTCCCTTCACCACGGCTACGCGACTGTCTACGCTGATTTTTGCGCCCATTCGCAAAAGCTCACCTGCCGCCTTAAAGCGACTTTCAAAAATCGTTTCTGTGATAAGAGTTGTGCCGTCACTTTTAGCAAGCATTGCCAAAAACAACGACTGCGCATCTGTAGGAAATCCGGGATAGGGCATGGTTTTTATACTGCCCGGACTTTTTATTATTTGAGGTGCTGCTAATGTCACCTTGTTTTTTTCTTTTTTAATTCTGCAGCCGCAATCAGAAAGCACCGCCAACACTGCCGACAGATGCTCTGTGCACACATCGGTAACCGTTATATTTCCGCCCGTTGCAGCAGCCGCACAAAGATATGTAGCCGCCACAATTCTGTCAGGCATTACACGGTACTCAGCAGCCGAAAGAGCGTTGCCACCTTCTATAACTATAGTAGATGTACCTGCTCCCGAAATACGCGCACCCATAGAATTGAGATAGTTAGCCAAATCTTCTATCTCTGGCTCACGAGCCGCATTTGATACAACGGTTGTGCCTTTTGCTGCACACGCCGCAAGCATAATATTTTCCGTAGCGCCCACGCTGGGAATATCAAGATGTATGTCTGTGCCCTTTAGGTTTTGTGCCCGACAGATAAGATACCCGTGTTCTTCTTCAATTTGAGCACCTAACTCACGCAGGGCTTTAATATGTAAATCAATTGGTCTTGGACCAAGCTCGCACCCACCGGGTGCTGAAATTTTGGCTTCTTTTTTTCTTGCAAGTATCGCCCCCATGAATATTATGGAAGAGCGTAACTTCCTCATAAGCCTCTCGGGAATAAAGCTTTGCATTTCGCCGCCCGTGTCTACAATCAGCGTATCGCCTTCTCTTTCGACTCGCGCACCTAACTCCTGCAGAATTTCCACTGTAGTAGAAACATCCGAAAGCGCAGGACAGTTTTGTATAGTATGCACACCACCCGTCATAACAGTCGCCGCAAGGATAGGAAGAACTGCATTCTTTGCGCCGTGAATTTTCACAACCCCCGAAAGAGGTTTTCCGCCATTTACAACTATCTTTGACAAAACGCGCACCTCCTGATAATAAATAAAATTCATTATCATACTATGCGCCATATAAACTTCTGTTACTTTTTGGCAAGCTTTGCCACAATATCGCAAATTCTCTTTGTGCCGTCAGCTATTGCCATCTTTTTAGCTTTTTCGGACATTTCATCAAGCTTTTCACGATTTGCTAAGAGTTCTTTAACAGTATCTGAAACTATATTTTCCTTTATATCCCGTTCAGGTATCATTACTGCTGCACCTCTGTCAGCAACGGATTTAGCGTTGTATTCCTGATGATTATGAGTTACATTAGGCGAAGGAATCAGTATTGCAGGACATCCCAAAGCACACAACTCACTTACTGTTACTGCTCCTGCGCGTGCCACAATTAAATCTGCCGCAGGCAGTACTTCATTCATATTATAAATGTAAGGTACTATTTCAACATTTTCATTTATCTTATCTTTTTCCACAGCGCCCATAACCTCGTCATAAAAGCGCTCGCCTGTGCCACCTAAAATCTTTACGCCCTCACCTGCACAGTTGTTAACAATATCACACAAAGCGTTGTTTATTGTACGCGCCCCCAAAGAACCGCCAACAGTAACTACAAAAAACTTGTCTTTAATACCTAAACGCTCTCTTGCTTCCTCGTAAGAAAGATCAAACAAATTTTCACGCAAAGGATTACCTGTCAGCACACACTTTGATGCCACCTTGTCCGACACATATTTTTTCATATCTTCAAAGCTGGTTGCAACACAATCCACAAAAGCAGCCGACATTTTAACCGTCATACCGGGAAAAACATTCTGCTCGTGAATCAAAGTAGGTATACCAAGCTTGTTTGCCGCCTTCATTACCGGCGCACAAACGTATCCGCCTGTACCAACTACCACATCAGGAGAAAATTCCTTAATAATCTTTTTCGCCTTTTTGATGGCAGTAACATACTTTACTAAAACCTTGACATTTTTAAATGTAAGCTTTCTGATAAGTCCTTCTACTTCGATATATTTAATGTCAAAACCCTCTTTTTGTACAAGGTCTTTTTCCATACCGTTTTCACGGCCAACAAAAAGGATTTCGGCATTGTATTCTCTTTTCATTCTTTTGGCAATGGCAATGGCCGGATTTATATGACCTGCTGTACCGCCGCCTGAAACCAATATTTTCATTCGGTCAACCCTCTCTATTTGACACTTATAACTTGCCGCTTGTGAGACGATACATTAAGTACCATGCCCATAGCACCCATTAAAAATACCAACGATGAGCCGCCTGCCGAGAAAAACGGCAAGCTAATACCGGTTGTGGGTATCATTTTCGTTACAACCGCAATATTTAAAAATGTCTGCACGCCTACCAAAGACATAATTCCCACAACCAAAAGGCTGCCAAAATTATCGGGAGCATTTACGGCTATTTTTATACCGCGCCATATCAAAACACCAAACAGAGCAATTACAACAAACGCCCCTATTAAGCCTAACTCCTCACAAATGATTGCAAATATGAAGTCGTTCTGAGGTTCTGATACATACATAAATTTCTGCCTTGAATTACCGAATCCAAGCCCAAAGAATCCACCCGAGCCTATGGCGTACAAGGACTGAATAATCTGCCAGCCTTTGCCCTGTTTATCCTGGAAGGGGTCAATATAATATGCAAGTCTGTCGGCACGGTAATCCGCACCAAATGCTAAGAATATAGCAATCGGCACAAGAACAACTGCCGCCGCAATAAAGTACTTAGGAGGAAAACCTGCAACCAACAGCATTATAGCTATCACAAGACAAATGATTATACATACGCTGTAATGAGGTTCCAAAAGCAAAAGCCCCAGCGCCAACGCAATTATCACACCGAATTTAAATAGATATTTTATATCCTTTACTTTTTCCTTAGCATCGGCTAAAACCGCCGCCAAAAATATAATTATTGATATTTTGGCAAACTCTGATGGCTGGAATGAAAAAGAACCAAATCCCAACCAGCGGCGAGCACCTTTAATAGGACTACTGACAAGAACCAACACGAGCATAGCAAAGGTGGCAATCATAATGGGAACCAAAAGTTTTTTGTACCGTCTGTAATCAAACTTCGCTGCAAAAAACATTGCTACAGCACCCAATCCTGCCCACATAGCCTGACGGCTGATGAAGTAAAGACCGTTACCGTATCTGAAATTTGCCGAAGGATAACTTGCGGAAAATACCATTATAAGCCCAAGCACTACCAACAAAATAACAGTAGCCAAAAAACCAATATCAATACCGGTTTTCTTTATAACTGCGCGCTCATTGGTTACATATTCAATTTTCTTTGATTTGCGAGCCCTCGCAGCCATAAAAATCCCCCTTTACAATCATATAAACATATAGTAACCGATTATGCACAGCACTGCCGAAACTAAAGAAAACAGCAGTACTATCTGTCGCTCATTCATACCGCACATTTCAAAGTGATGATGAATAGGACTCATTTTAAAAATTCTTTTTCCTGTAAGCTTAAATGAGGCAACCTGTAAAATTACTGAAAGCGTTTCGCACAAGTACACTCCACCTGCAAGAATCAATATCAAAGGAAGCTTAAGCATTATAGCACCAAGTGCCACACAGCCTCCCAAAAACAGCGAGCCTGTATCACCCATGAAGATACGGGCGGGATTAGCATTAAAGAATAAAAATCCCAAACAAGCAGCCGAAGTTGCCCCCATAAATACCGCAACCTCATTATTGCCCATTTTGATTGCGCAAATGGTAAGGAATGATGAAACCACAAGCGTAACTGATGATGCAAGTCCGTCAAGCCCGTCAGTTAAATTTACGCTGTTTACAACAGCCAGCTGAACAAAGACTATTAAAAATACTGTAAATATTCCTAAATTAACAGGCGACTTTATGAAAGGTATAATAATCGAGCTGTCAATCACACCGGAATACATAGCATAAACGGAAACTAACACCGTAACAAGAAGCTGTGCCAAAAATTTTTGCTTTGAAGTAAGTCCCAGGTTTCTCTTTTTAACTACTTTTATGTAGTCGTCCACAAAACCAACAAGACCGAATAAAAACGCTCCGCCTGCCATGCAAACCATTGCATGAGCATTAAGCAAAAACGCAATTCCTGCTACCAGTGCCGCCACACTCACCCCAATGGCAATGGCAATACCGCCCATAGTTGGAGTTCCGCTTTTCTTTGCGTGCCATGCAGGACCTTCTTCTCTTATTTCCTGACCAAACTTTAACCTTCTTAAGACAGGGATAAGCACGGGCGTCAGCACCACGCACACCAACAGCGATACACCTATTGCAGTAAGTATTGCACCTGTATTCAAAGAAATCAGCTCCCTTTTTCTTAAGATTACTAAAAATTATTTTTCAAAAAAGCACTTACTCGCTCAAGCGCCATAACGCGTGAAGCCTTAACTAAGACCACATCGCCTTTTCTGATTGACGACATAAGCACAGGATACGCTTCGTCCACAGTGTCAACGGACACAATATTTGTGCCATCCATTCCGTGTTCGTACGCACTTTCGGCTATATGTCTTGAGTGTGTACCTATTGTTATCAATAAATCAATACCATTCTTAACCACATCAGCACCCAGACCGTAGTGAGCCTTATAGCTGTAAGAACCAAGTGCCGCTATGTCACCCAGTATGGCAACCTTTCTGTTGTCGTACTTACCCAAAACTGCAAGCGCTGCCGCAACTGACGCGGGGGCTGCGTTGTAGCAGTCGTTAATAATGGTAACTTTCTTACATTTTATTATATCCATACGCATATGCGTCATGGAAAAATTCTGCAGAGCATCTTTAATCTCTTTACCCGGAATTTCAAAAAACAATCCCGTAGCTACAGCCAACAACGCATTAAGTACATTGTGTTCTCCCGGCACAGGCAGAGTAATTTCAATTTCTTTACCCATACCGCAGGCTGTAAACGATACGCAGTTTTGGGTTGCCTCTATATTTTTGGCAACAACATCTGCATCGGTATTTTTAACACCAACAGTAATAACCTTTTGAGCTATCTCGTCTTTGTGAGCCATCAGTATTTTATCGTCACCGTTTAAGATTACTGTTCCCGATGACTTTGTATTTTTAAATATTTCAGACTTTGCCTTGTAGATATTTTCCTGAGAGCCAAGTCTTTCAATATGCGACATTCCTATGTTTGTTATTATGGAAACTGTTGGGTTTACGATGTAGGATAGCCTGTCAATTTCTCCAAAATTGTCCATACCCATTTCAATAACTGCAGCCTCAATACTCTCATCGGCAGAAAAAACCGTCAACGGAACGCCCAACTCATTGTTGAAATTCCCTTGATTTTTTAAGGTGTTAAACATCTTTGATACCACCGCATATGTCATATCACGGGTGGTAGTTTTGCCCACGCTTCCGGTAAGACCAACAACAGGTACACAGAGTTTGCGCATAATAGCCCTTGCAATTTTACCAAGGGCAGCAATTGTATTTTCTACCTTTATAATCGTGCCACAGGGCGCAACATCTTTTTCGCAAATAACGCACGCAGCACCCTTTTCAACTGCACTTTTTATATAATCGTGACCATCGGCGTTTTCACCGCAAATTGCCGCAAACAACATACCGGGCACTACCTTTCGGCTATCGGTTGTCACATCTGTAACTACACCGCTCACATCACCTGATAAAAGAACGCCGCCTGTTGCATCAATTATTTCTGATATTTTTAAAGGTATCATTTTTGCACCTCTGTTCCCTTAAGACACTCTGCCACTACTTCTCTTTCATCAAAATGATGCTTTTCCTTACCGATTATCTGGTATGTTTCGTGTCCTTTACCTGCCAGAATAATGCAGTCTCCTCGTTTTGCAAACGAAAGTGCATAAGCAATAGCTTCACGCCTGTTTTCTATAACAGTGTACTCACAATCAGTTTCTTTTACTCCCACCATAATATCCTCAATAATTGATGCAGGATTTTCTGTTCTGGGGTTATCTGATGTAACAATGCAATAATCTGAAAGACTTGCCGCAACACGACCCATAATAGGACGCTTTGTGCGGTCACGGTCTCCGCCGCATCCAAATAAGGTAATTACGCGTCCTTCACAGAATTCCTTAACTGTGGATATTATGTTCTCTAAACCATCTGGAGTATGAGCGTAGTCAATAATTACAGTATAATCAGTATTTGTATAAACAGTCTCGCATCTGCCCATAACACCCTTGGCAAAGGTAAGAGCCTCAATGGCACTCTCCAAAGATACACCTGCGCTTACCACACAACCAATTGCCGCCAAAGCATTATAAACAGAAAATTTTCCAGGAATACCAAGACGCACCTTGTGAACCTTTCCCTGATATTCTATATTGAATATTACACCACGAGCAGATATTTTTATGTCAAAGGCGCACATATCCGATGACGAATCAATTGAATATGATATAGCATCACAGGCGCAATCCTCTAAAAATTCAGCACCTGCTGAATCGTCAACATTAATTACTGCGCACCTGCTCACATCAAAGAGCTTTTTCTTTGCATTTTTGTAGTTTTCCATAGTTTTATGGAAATCAAGGTGGTCCTGTGTAAGGTTTGTAAACGCACCAACTAAAAACTCAATCCCGCACACGCGACAAAGCTCCAGCGAATGGGACGAAACCTCCATAACCACATATTCCACACCCTCTGATAACATAGCAGCAAGCAATTCATAAAGCTCGTAGGACTCAGGCGTCGTACGCTCTGTGGGTAATTCCCTGCCGTTTATATAATTGGCATTTGTACCAATTAACCCTACCGATTTATCTTTAAACTCAAGAATCGATTTTACAAGTGTAGTAACAGTAGTCTTGCCGTTTGTGCCTGTAACACCTATCATTTTAAGCTGTTCTTGAGGATTACCAAAGTACATTGCCGACATTTTTGCCAACATTTTTCTCGTATCCTTTGAATAAACAACTGTGATACCGTCAGGTATTTCGGGCAACTCACTTCCGCACTGAACCACTAAAGCATCAGCCCCTGCGGCAATAGCCTTATCGATATACTTATGACCGTCTGTTTCAAAGCCTACTATGCAAACGAAAACGCAGCCCTTTTCAGCCTTTCGCGAGTCGTAACATATTTTGTTTATTTCAATTTGCGCATTTCCCGAAATACTTTCATATGCACACTCTTTCAAAAGCTCAGATAACTTCATTCTCGTATTACCTCTTTTATTCGCTAATCTACCGTTCCTTCAACATCTTTAAAACGGAATTCTACCTTTACCACAGTTCCCTGCGGCACTTCTGTTCCTGCTGCAGGCGTTTGCGACGCTGCCACAGTTCTTTCCGAGGACGACCCTGTCGCCCCTGCACCAACAATACTCAAATTAAGTCCGTTGGACGATAACTTCGATTTAACTACAGAAAGGGATTTGCCCGTTACATCAGGCACCGTTACCATTCTGTTTTCCGAATCATCAGTATACAGCACTACTACAGAGCCGCTGTTAACAATCGCACTTGATGCAGGCATCTGACGAACAACTTTTTCGCCGCCGCCGATTATAGTATATTTTAATCCCATATCCGAAAGCTTTTTCTTTGCCGCAATCAGTTCCATACCGGCAACTTCGGGAACGCCAACATCTATGGTCGTTTTTTCTTCTTCTGTGTACTGAGGTTCAACACCCAAATAGTTAAGTGTGTCCTCTAATATTTTACCTACAGCAGGAGCAGCTACCAAACCGCCGTAATATGCGCCGCCGGCGGGTTCGTCAACTACAACCAGACAAGCAACCTGGGGGTCATTGGCAGGAGCAAACCCTACGAATGACGCTGTATATTTACCACTTCCACGGGGGAGTTTTTCAGACGTACCTGTTTTTCCTGCCACACGGTATCCCTTAATGTACGCATTCTGACCTGAACCGTTTGTTACTGCGTTTTCCAAAAGTTCACAAACTGTTTTGGATGTTTCTTCCGAAACAACCTGACGTACAACAGTAGGTTCAACCGTCTTTACTACCGTGCCGCTTTCGTCTGTAAACTGTTTTACAAGATATGGTTTCATAAGCTTACCGCCGTTAGCAACTGCCGAAACCGCTGAAATAAGCTGCAAGGGTGTGATTTTCGGTCCCTGACCAAAGGAAGCTGTAGCAAGTTCAACTACATTGAACTGTTCATCTGTGTAGAAGACACCGCTTGCTTCACCGGGCAGGTCAAATCCGGTTTTATCACGGAAACCAAATGCCTCGTAATACTTTTTGAATATATCTATACCAACTCTCTGACCAACCTCAATAAATACAGGGTTACAAGAGTTTTTAACACCGTCACGGAAGGTTTGCGCACCATGACCCGATCTTTCGGCACAGTGAATCTCTCTGTCTTCAACCACCTTAACACCGGAGCAGAAGAACTGGTCCTCAGGTGTAACAACACCCTCCTCCAATGCCATGGACATAGTCATAATCTTAAAGCACGAACCCGGCTCGTATGAGTCAACCACCGCTTTGTTACGCCACATTTTGTTTCGCGCCGCAGCAACCGCTGCATTATAATCATCATCGGTGTATTCGTCGTCTTCCTTTATTTCTTCCAGATATGTCAAAACATCAGGGTCGGTAATTGCATTGGGATTGTTAAGGTCAAAGTTCGGCATTGTTGCCATTGCAAGAATTTCGCCTGTCTTTACATCCATAACAATACAAGCCGCACCCTCTTTTGCATCGGCATCGTTATAAACATCTGCCAGATGCTTTTCAGCAAAATGCTGGATAGTTTCATCAATGGTAAGAACAACATTGAGTCCGTTTTCAGAATCTATATGTCGCTCCTCCTGGAATGGCATATCTGTGCCATGAGCATTTTTAAGTGTAACAACACGACCTGGAACACCGGAAAGTTCCGAATCGTAAACCATTTCAATTCCACCAAGACCCTGATTATCCTTACCTACATATCCCAAAACATGGGATGCAAATGTTCCAAAAGGATAATATCTTTTAGTGTCCTCTTTAAAGTATACGCCGGTTAAATCAAGCTCTCTTATCTGGTCAGCAATCTCTGGCTCTACTTTAGCCTTGATTTCAACATCCAACGCATCCTTCGTCATTTTTGTTTTTACTGTTTCAAAATCAAGTTCAAGAATGTCGGCAAACTTCTGAGCCAATTCATCAATGGAATAGCCCGCTTCTGCAATTTCTTTGGGGTTAACAGAAATAGTTACCGCCGAAGAGCTTATAGCCAAAGCTTTTCCGTTTCTGTCATATATTGTGCCTCTTGCCGAAGACACCTGATAGTCTCGTGTTTGCTGTTCAATAGCTCCTGTTCTTAGCTTTTCGCCGTCTATAATATTTATTTTTAGAAGATATACTGCAAGCATACAAAAAAGAACAAAAAAAGCCACAAAAACATATGAAGCTCTTTTTCTCAGACTTGTTTTTGGTGTACTGATTGCCATTTTGTTCTCTCCTTCCTAATCTTCTACTTTACAAAAGTTAGTGTGAAAGTAAAACTCTCACACTAACGCAAATTTCAATATGTTTATTTTGTTTTATCTTTATTTTGTTGTTATGAAAAATATTCCACAATGCCGCGGAAAAAGTTTGAAATTCCGCCAAAGAACGAATTGTTTGAACTTACTTTTTTTACCTCTTCTGTCTGGTCAAGATTTATGTATACAGTCTGCGCCTTTGTGGGCTCGCCCATATTGTATGTATTTTTTGCAACATTTTCTATGTTTTTAAGGTCCAGAGTCTGGTCTATTTTAAACTGAATTTTCTGATTTTCAGATATTACTGCTGCAAGCTGTGCGTTTTTTACTTCAAGCTTTTCGTAACCGCGCTGTATCATCAATCCACGGAAAAGCACCAAAAACGCCATAGCAGCCAATACTACAACCGATATAACCGTTCCCTTTGCAGCGTGTGACTTTTTCTTGTGCGAGGAGTTTTTGGAAGTATTAAGTTTTAATCTTTTATTCTTTCCAATCTTAATCATAACTCCACCTGCTGTGCGTGTATTTGTCGACTTTTTAAGAAGAGGGCTGTCCGGTATGTCGTTGTAATTTCTTTCGTTCTGATAGGCCAGATTGTTTTCACGCATTCTGGAACCCTCCTTGTGTTTATTTTTTCTCAAATATCCTAAGATGAGCACTTCTTGCTCTGGGGTTGTCTTCTAATTCTTGGCCGCTTGCAGCTATTGCCTTTCGGGTGATTACTTTGCCCTGAGATTTTTTACCGCAAATGCAAATCGGAATCTCCGGTGGGCAGGTGCAACCTTTTGCACACTCTGCATATACCGTCTTTACTATTCTGTCCTCCAATGAGTGGAATGTTATTATGGATAGCCTTCCTCCAGGAGCAAGTACATCGATAAAATCTCGAACCGCCTGCTCAAGCCCTGCAAGCTCTGAGTTTACCTCAATCCTTATTGCCTGAAAAGTCCTCTTGGCAGGATGCGGGCCATCCTGCCTTGCACCTTTGGGGACCGCCTTCTTTATGGCTTCAACGAGTCTTCCCGTTGTCAATATTTCTTCTTTTTCTCTTTCTGCCACTATGAACTCGGCAATTCTTTTTGCCCATCTGTCCTCACCGTAGCGAAAGATAATGTCTGCCAATTGCTCTTTTGTGTATGTGTTTACCACATCTTTAGCCGTAAGAGTGTCACGCCTGTTCATGCGCATATCAAGGGGCGCATCGTGCTGATAAGAAAACCCTCTTTCTGCCGTGTCAAGCTGATGGGACGAAACTCCCAAATCCAGCACCGCACCATCAATTGTATCTATACCAAGTTCTTTTAAAACTTTCTTTATTTCAAAAAAATTCCTGTTTACAAATTCTACTCTGTCGCCAAACTCGGAAAGTCTCTCACGACACACGCCAATCGCCGTCTCGTCACGGTCAAAACCAATCAATTTTCCACCGTCAAGACTTTTCAAAATTTCTCTGCTGTGTCCGCCACCGCCCATAGTTCCGTCAACGTATACGCCGTGGGGTTTTATATTCAAACCGTCAATAGTCTCGTGCAAGAGAACCGAAACATGATGAAACTCCATTGCTATCCTCCGATTAGAAACCTAAAAGCTCCATTTTTTCTGAAAATTCATCGGGGCTGAAGTTTTCAATGCTGTGAGTTGACTCCCAGCTTTCCTTATCCCAAATTTCAACGCGTCCGGAAACGCCTACTACTGTCACATCTTTTTCTAACTTTGCATACTGGCGGAGCTTAGCAGGCAACATGATTCTACCCTGCTTGTCAAGTTCACACTCGCCCGCGCCCGCGAAGAAGAATCTTGTAAATTCTCTTGCGTCACGGTTAGCCAAAGATATAGCATCAAGCTTTTCCTTGTAAACCATAAAGGCATCCATAGGAAATACAAAAAGGCACCTGTCGAGGCCGATTGTAACTATAAATTTTTCTCCCAACTCATCACGAAACTTGGCAGGAACGAACATTCTGCCCTTCGCATCGAGAGTATGCTGATATTCACCAAAAAACATTTTTCGCGGCCTCCTTTCATCCTTTTTGCACCACTTTCAACCACTTTAATTACATTATAAACCATTTGATTGTATTTTGCAACCCTTTTTTTCAATTTTTTTAATTTTTTTGAAATATAACTGTAATATACAAGATATTGTGGAAAAAACATCCTTAAAAAAGCAAAAAGAACGAGATGTGCCACATATCAAAAACACGCACACCACGCCCTTTTCAGCCGTTTTATACATCATGTTGTAGGTTAGAATTTTTACTTTGCAAAATATAGTTTTATTAAACTATTATTTCTTCTTTGTTACAGAAATTTCTTTATTTTTTCCTTAAACTGTTGCCATATTTCTACTATCTTAAATGCAGGTACAGTTTTTATGTTTTCTTCGGATATAATTTCGTACCCAAGCTTACCCATTTCTCCCTTTAATATATCTTTACTTTCGTCCTCTGCTATACCCAACGTGCTTTCCGTAAAACACAGCGGCGGATACATAACACACCACCAGTTGCGTCCCTCGCCCTGACCTAATACCACTCTCACCGCATCATAATCTCCTGCAGGCAGGGTTATGTTGTCGTATTTTTTAGTAGGAAAGTAGTATTTACCCATTTCAACACGAACACCGTAATCAACACCCTGTTCACCCAAAACTCTTTGCGCCGTCTTCGTCAGAAGCTCACTTTCCTGCGGCGACAGCTCTTTTTTTATTCCTTCGGGAAAGATTTCTTTTTGTGCTTCAAGCACCGCATCACGCACTTCGATTTTTATTCGTTGGTCATTCTCCGAATCGCTGTTAGCTATAATGTGAAGCCGCACAATACCATCGGATATATCCCGCTGCAGGTACTCCGCTACACCTACCACCAATACCACCAATAAAAATACACATATTATACATCTTAAAAAAATTTTCCTTTTCATATTGATTTCACTCCCATTTTGTGTTACACTGCACATTATAGACAATTTATTCCATTTTTAAACGGGAAATTTATTACAAATATGCATTGCATTTTTATACATTTTGTTGTATAATAATTCACATATTATTTTTTGAAGGGAAGTTACACTATGATTAAGGTTGGCGTTTTAGGCGCAACAGGGTACGCAGGGGCAGAATTGGTAAGACTCCTTTGCTCTCATAAAGATGCAGAAATCACAATGCTTGCATCAAAAACCTACGCAGGACAGAAAATGTCCGATGTGTTTACATCACTCCGCGGCATCTGCGATGTTGTATTGGAGGAGGCAGACGCAGACACAGCTGCCAAAAAGTGCGATGTTGTGTTTACAGCACTCCCGCACGGAGTATCACATGAAGTAATTAAGGAATTACACTCAAAAGGCTTGAAAGTTATCGACTTATCAGGCGACTTCAGATACAACGATATTAAAGTATACGAAGAATGGTACGGTGTCGAGCACGCTTGCCCCGAATTGCTTGACCAGTCTGTTTACGGACTTTGCGAGTTACATAGAGAAGAAATTAAAAAAGCAACACTCATCGGCAACCCCGGTTGCTATACCACCTGCTCAATATTGGGACTTGCACCCTTGGTTGCCGCCGGTGCAGTTGAAACAAAAAACATCATCATAGATGCAAAATCAGGCGTATCAGGAGCAGGCAGAGGCTTAGCTCTTCAGACGCACTTTGCAGAATGCACCGAAACAATGAAGGCATACAAGATTGCAACCCACCGCCACACATCGGAAATCGAGCAGGAATTATCTCTCTTGGCAGGCGAGGACATCGTGCTTTCATTCACACCCCACTTAGTTCCTATGAAGCGCGGCATTCTGGTTACAGAGTATGCAAATCTCAAAAAGTCTTACACCAAAGAAGAGCTTTTGGATATGTATAAAGAATTTTATAAGAACGAAAAATTTGTAAGAGTTTTAGACACTCTCCCAGAGGTCAAAAACATTACAGGCTCAAACTATGTTGACATTGGCTTAACCGTAGACACCCGTTTGAACCGCGTTATCGTAGTTGCTACAATCGACAATTTAGTCAAGGGCGCAGCCGGTCAGGCTATTCAGAATATGAACCTGCTCTTTGATCTTCCCGAATACGAAGGTCTTGATATGCCCGGCTACTATATTTAAGGAGGAAAAATCATGCAAACAATAGACGAACTCATCAAACGCGCCGGTATACTTACCGAAGCACTCCCCTACATACAGAAGCTTCACAACAAAACAATCGTTATTAAATACGGCGGCAACGCTATGATTAACGAAGACTTAAAAAGAACAGTAATGGAGGACATTACCCTTTTAAAATATGTAGGTATGAACCCCGTTATCGTTCACGGCGGCGGTCCTGATATTTCAGCGGAATTAAAAACCCACAACGTTGAAAGCGAATTTGTAAACGGCTTACGTGTAACAGATACAGACACTATCAAAATTGCTCAGATGGTTTTGGTTGGCAAGACAAATAAAGAGGTCGTTTCAAACATCAACATAAACGGCGGCAACGCAGTAGGTCTTTGCGGAATTGACGGTCGTATCATTGAATGTGAACCCCTAACAGAGGACACCGAGGGCAACAAAATCGATGTAGGCTTTGTCGGAAAAATCACAAAGATAAACTCAGGAATTATAAAATCCCTTTGCGAGGACGAATACATCCCCGTTATCGCTCCTATCGGCACAGATAAAAGCGGCCAGAGCTACAACATCAACGCCGACACTGTGGCATCAGCAGTAGCTACAGCAATGGGCGCCGAAAAACTCATTTACTTAACAGATGTTGAAGGTGTAAAAGACAACGAAGGCAACATTATCTTTGAAATTACAACAGAAAACGCTGAAGCTTTAATAGAAAACGGCACAATTTCAGGCGGTATGATTCCAAAGAGCCGTGCTTGTATGGACGCAGTTGCAAAAGGCGTTAACCGTGTACATATTATCGACGGCAGAATTCTGCACTCAATAATTTTAGAAATTTTCACCGATACAGGTATCGGAACAATGTTTAAAAAATAAAAGCGAGGGCCACGCCCTCACTTTTATTTTTTAAGTCTTTTTTTTGCTTCTTCTACTGTTTCGCAATTTTTATTTCTTTTCTTTACTATCATAAGTATGCCCAATACACATACAAACGCACACGCCCCTGCGCCGGTTAAAGCGTTCATCAGCAAAATTTCCCCATCACCCATACCAGGAAAACTCACAAGCATCGAGCGCTGAAGGGTAAATATAGAAACCGCCGCATCTGCAAGACTTATGTGCCTTATAGTGGTAAGCAACGGAGAGTTTTCTTTTCTTGCCCGTATCACCTTAATTATAGCAAGGGTTATCTTAGTAAACGCGTAGCACGCTATAGTTATCATCACAATCTCATGGTAACTTTGAGCCGTTTCACGGGTAATGCTTAAATACGCCACCCAAGACAGCACCCAGGATAAAAGCACAAGCAAAATTCCCGAAAATTTCATAACAAATATTCCGTCAGATTCCCGCCTGCTCATAGCAACAGCCCCAAACCTCATTACCGCCAATACAATATAATATGCACCCGATACCAAAAACCACAAGGAATTCATTGAAATACCAAGAACAAAATTGTAAACAGCAAAAATAAAATTTAATATAAAATTTATTTTTGCAAATAACAGCGTGCGTTCATCAATCATTATTTTAATCCTTTAGTCAAAGGAATGAGTGAAAGCAAAACAACGATTCCAATCATTCCAATAATAATACCTAAAACCATTTTATTCCAAACCATACAGAAGCACATTCCTACGCCCAGAAGAAGCGCACCAACTATACCTACAATTACGGCAAACACCGTCTTCGGACTAACTCTTATAGGATTTTTACCCGTCATTTTGCGCCAGATTGCTAATGTAATAAGTCCCAAAACAATACCAACAGAACCCATTACAACACCAGGTTTAAATGCGTTCCACTCAGGAAGAAGTGCCATACACATACCAAGGGAAAACAACATACCGCTTATCGTTCCTAATACCAATGCAACAAAGCTGCTTTTCTTCATTATGATTACCTCCAAATAAATTTTATTAAATCAACAGTTGTTTTGTTAATGAAATTATATTATAATGAAAACAGAAAAACAATCATCAATTTGACGATAATTGTTGGAATAATGGAGGAAATATGAACACAAAAAATAATAAAAGAAGAAAAGAATCCCAAGAAAAAATAAAGCGCGCCTTTATGAATCGTCTGCAAAATACAGATATTCACAAAATATCCATAGCCGACATCTGCAAGGACGCTCATATCAACCGTAGCACTTTTTATGCAAATTATCAGGACATCTACGACCTTGCCGACACACTTAACGAAGAATTGTCAAAAGAACTGGAAACCACAATGTCCGACGTAGACCACACCAATCCTTACAACACAAATAGTTTTTTAAAAATGCTCTACCACATAAAAGAAAATCAGCTTTTTTATAAGACTTACTTTAAATTAGGTTACGACAATCAACCTGTTATTTATCAGTACGATAAAGCACTCGCCGAAAAATATAAAATAAACAAAAACGTTCTTTACCATATCGAATTTTTCAAGAGCGGTTTCAACGCCGTAGTAAAAAAGTGGCTTTTCGGCGGATGCGTTGAATCTCCCGAAGAAATTTCTCAAATATTCATAGATGAATACAGGCAGGATAGTTGGTTATAAATATTTATACGAAACATTACCATTGCTATAATTTTTTACAAAACTTCTTGACATAGTATCGAATACTATGTATAATGGTTTTGTAGACAATTATTCCAGTGGAGGACACAATGAATTACAAAATAGTAGCAGATTCATCATCAAATGTATATACTTTAGAGGACATTCCATATTCCTGCGTTCCGCTTAAGGTAAACATAGGCGACACAGAATATATAGACACTCCCGAAGCAGATGTTTCAAAAATGGTACAGGAATTAAAAACAACTAAGGAAAAAACCCGCACTTCCTGCCCCAATATTTACGACTGGCAAGAGGCTTTTTCCGGCGCTGATAATGTTTTTGCCGTTACTATAACAAGCGGTTTGTCAGGTAGCTACACATCAGCAATAAACGCAAAAAAACTCTATCAGGAAGTAAACAAAAACACCAAAATTCACGTAATAGATTCGCTCTCGGCAGGTCCGGAATTAAAGCTTATTATTGAAAAATTAAAGGAGTTTATCAACAAAAAACTCCCCTTTGAAGAAATAAAAGAAAAAATCGAAGAATATAAAAAACGCACCCGCCTTTTCTTTTGTTTGGAATCTTTAACCAACTTCGCCCGAAATGGCAGAGTAAGCCCAGCTATTGCGCACCTTGTAGGATTTTTAGGTATGCGCATAGTAGGAACAGCATCAAGCGTAGGAACACTTGAGCCTTTGTCTAAACCCCGTGGTGAAAAGAAGGCTCTTTTAAATCTTTATGAACATATAAAATCAGCAGGCTTTCGTGGCGGCAAGGTCAGAATTGCCCACTGCGAAAATAATTCCTTTGCAACCGCTTTAAAGGAATTGATTTTAACCGATTTCCCAAAATCCGATATAGAAATATCTTCATGCGGAGTACTGTGCTCTTACTACGCAGAAGTCGGCGGACTGTTAGTAGCAACAGAAAACTAAAACCATTTTATAAAAACAAAGAACTCAAGCATCCGCTTGAGTTCTTTGTTTAATCATTTGCCTTGTGCCGCGTGCGCATTTCGCCACCGCCACCTACTGTATATTGATTATAAATCTAAATGATACTCGTCTTGACGCCGCCTTATCCACATTTCCATCAGCATCAGTAATGGGTCTGCTGTTAGAAAGTCCCACCGCTTCCAATGCAGAAGCAAGCATTGTAGTATCCACACCTGTTTCTTCCGACAAGCAGTAATTCTTAACATTATCCGCTCTTTCCTGTGAAAGGGGCAAACCGCTCTCATATGTACTTCCCTGTAAGGGCACGGTATGACCTTCAACCATAGTTTTGGAAACAAATCCATTGTATTTTTCAGAGAAAACAATAGATGTGTAAACATTTAAAAACTTATTTAGGAAAGTTTTTCCCTCAGCAGTTAATTCAGCAGAATCTCCACCAAAAAGTACCGAAGAATCTACAGCCAATTCACCGTTATTTTTATCCACAGTAATTTTAATTCCCTCAGCTTCAAATGCCTGAGCAAGATCTGACAAAAGATCATTTTTCTTTTCTACAACTTCTGTAATCTTGTCTCCGTCCATTTCTTCAAGTGCAGCTGCCTGTTCTTCGCTGGTATACTTGTTAAGTTCACGCTTGTTATATTCGTCGGAGTCTGCGTTATAATAGTATGTATTTTTGCCGTCAGTCAAAACTAAACCGTCATCACCGCAGAAGAAATATACATACTGATATGTTTTTTCACTCTCCTCAAGAGCTACTGTAAAGGTAAGCAAGCCGTTTTCCTGAATTTTGGCTATAGAATCATAGGCACGCTCCCCGTCGGCTGTCATAAAGTAAATATATTTATATCCGTCCTCTGCGTCGTAAAGTAAATCCACATTGATAATACCGTCAACGCTCTTTGAGCCTTCGGAAAGATAACCGTTTGTATGGAAGTAATCGTATTCTCCATAAGAATCAATACATCCGTCTAATTCGATACTGTTTCCGCCTTTAGAAAGTGTTAATTTACGTCCTTTGAAGGCAAAATCATATTCCCAAACAACATCGGAGAATGTGTATGTAATTTTATTCATTGTGTCATCCACTTTAAACTCATCAAGAGGTTTAACTATGAGCTTATTGCCTTCTACGCTATACGCACAGTAAAAATAATCCAACACATGATCTCCGTCAGATAGCTTGCGCATAAAACTCACCTGTGCCCAATCGTATTCCTCAACAAAACTGATTTTATGAGTTAAATTATTTTTTCCTGCTTTAAATCCTATGGGTAAAACGGTCAGTTCTCTTTCTTCACCGTCAATGACACTTACTGAATGTTCTGCATTTTTTGCAAATTCTTCTTCAGCTTCTCTTCCCCCACGAACTTTGTAGTCGCCGAAAAACATCTCGGGTGTATATGTAAGATTTTTGTAAACCTTAGCAGGGTCAAGCTCTTTTTCAGGCGCACCCAACTCAACCGAATCTTCATTTTTTACAATAAACCCATCACTTCCAGAGCCAGCCTTTTCATTTGAGCAAGCCCCAAATGAAAGCACCAGTAGCATTACCAAGAGCAAAGATAAAATTTTCTTCATTATATAACCTCTCCTTATTTTTATATAATTTAAACCACTTTTTGAGTATATCACAACTGGTATATTTTGTAAATAGTCGTGCGGGTTTACTTTATATACCGCAATATGTTTTAACCTTCTATAGGTCTAATTTCACCAGCTTTTAAATCAATTTCGTAATTTGTATACCATTCACTGGTGTATCGGTCCACATGCTTAAATGTAACCCTTTCATTTTCTTTGTCAATCACCAAATTCCTCGGTGCACGATTTCTCATAGCAATTATGTCACTATAATCAATGTATGTACCATCATCATAAACCTGCAAAAGATTATACGACGTCCACGATGTCCCAGCTACAGATATATAAACAAAGGAATAATCATCTGTGTCAAACCTTTCTCTTGGTCCTCCAACGCAGTGATAATTCAGAAAATGAGATATAGTATCCTCTCTTGTAGTATAAGGATACGGCGTATAATTTTTCTCTGCTTCCTCAACTTTTTCTGGATACCAGTATGTAAAGGCTGTAAATTCATTATCATTTAACGGTCTTCTGAAATAATATCCTATTGTATCACCTTGAGCTTTTATCGGTAATACAACCTCTATGCTTGAATCATCCTTTACATAGTCAGGAAAATAAAAATATTCCTGCCCTCCACCACAATGCAAGACTTCCTCAAACGTTGCCTCAGCTTCGGTCATAGTTTCATTTGCAGATATATGTATAATCTTATCGCCGGAAACGGTAGCAAAAGAATCATATAAAAACTCAAGACTTATCGTGCGGTCTGTTTCGTTCCAGATATATTTTCCTCCAATTGGTGAAAATGCTCCATCATACCCCAAGTCTTCTATTGCCACCGCAATTTTTCCGCCTATATTGCAAGTAGGAATAATAACACCATATATAGAAGCCTTAATATCTGTTTTATATATCTTTCCTACAACCTTTCCGGGCACAGTTTTGTTTTGCGCTTTTCCTTCAACAAGAGCAGAAGGTCTTAACGATGAAAACTTCAATGTACGGGAAGAATCGTCATAGATATACCAACTTGAATCCTCTTTTAGTATATCTTCGATAACCACAGCAGTTTTACCTCCTATGTTATAAGATTCAACTTCAACACCATTTATATATGCGCGAATGTTAGTTGAATAAATATATCCAATAACATCCCCATTTTTTGCAAAAACAACGCTTTGCGCAAAAATACTGCATATTAAAATAATACCTAATATGGTAAAGATTTTAAGCTTTTTCATAGTATCTCTCCTTTTTGTAAAGTTTTGTTTATATCAATTATAGAATTCGTGCACAATTTAGATGCCGCAAAATCATTTTACCAGGAGTAAAAATGCTTGCATGCAAGGGCATTTTTGCGACGCCGTCAATTGACACAGCGGTCAAAAGACCGCAAAAAGCCAACAGGCTTTTAGGAATTTTATAAAATAAAATTCCGTATGTGTCAATTATATCACACGAAACAGAAAATAACAACAGTTCAAACGAATCCACCTGACATAATAAAAAGAGATATGACAGATGTCATATCTCTTTTTATGGGTAAGAATGCATATTTTGATACAAATCTCAACCCTTGATTTAATATGTTTTTTTGACCACCATTTTGAAAAAGTGACCATCGCACCCAATGCGATACGTATTGTATGTGGACTAATTGTATATAGGGGACTGCTTTAGTGGTTAATCAAATTTGAATAATTTATTCAAAACCTATTTTCAAGATTTTATTTTTATGATAAAATAAATAAAACACAACTAATGGAAAGGAAAGGTTATGAAGTTAATATTTAACAAAATAGAAGAAAGAGATGTTGATTTTGTTGTTATGCGTGCTTTTGCGGAACTTCCCGAAGTTTGCTCTCTTTTTCTTAAAAAAATAGGATACCAGTCAGGAAAAACTATCAGCATTGAACATTCCTTTACCGATAATGAACTTGGTGAATCCGATATCACGGTGGTTGTGTTGATTGAAAATAAACGAGTAGGATTGTTGATAGAAAACAAGATTGATGCAAAGGCAATGCCAGAACAATGTGCCCGATACACCCATCGTGGAAACAAAGGAATTAGTGCGGGCGAATACGATGAATTTGCCGTGTTCATTATCGCACCACAGTCATACATAGATAACAATAATGAGGCACAAAAATATATAAATCAAATTCCCTATGAAGAACTGATGCAATTCTTTGAAGCTGCTGATAAAATTTACGATGCTGAAATCATAAGGGCAGCCATAGCGAAACAAGCACAAGGCTATACTGTACAAGAGGTTCCTGCTATAACTGATTTTTGGAAAAAACTTTATAATTACTGCTGTACATCCGACAAGCAAATTGAAATGTATGCTGCTGATGGACCAAAAGGTCCAAGGTCAACTTGGCCCCAATTCAAAATCCCACTGAAAGGAGTCGCACTTTATTATAAAGCAAATCAAGGTGTTTGCGACTTGCAATTTAGCGGAAAGCTCCATGATAGTCTTCGACTAAAAACTGAATTAGCAAAATTTATTGATGTGGATATGCACTGGGCGGATACGGGAGCTTCTTTAAGTTTGCGTGTCAAAGTGG
>Ga0233360_1000072_pt1 | contig 24687 bp, 26 predicted proteins | sample ElkDunMinimDraft_20_FD_180671 | JGI IMG/M metagenome (GOLD analysis project Ga0233360, IMG submission 180671) | Fecal eukaryotic communites from dung pellets of Tule Elk in California, USA - Elk Dung A0 | ecosystem: Host-associated > Mammals > Digestive system > Large intestine > Fecal | place...
ATAGGCGGCGCACCGATTAGCACATTCTTGTGTTACTTTGTAATTGCTGTTCTTAATATAACATCTATAATGCGCATTATTAAACCTGAATTCAATATTAAGAACTTTATTTTAAAACCTTTGATTTCTGCAGCTTGTATGGGTGTGGTTGTTTACTTTGTTTATAATCTGACCGCAGTTGTTATCGGTTGCCCTGCTACTTCGCTTAGCATCGACTTTTTAACTGATGTTTCACCTGTTACACCTGTTGCAGGATTAGTAAGAATCAAAACAATCGCAGCTTTGGGCGTATCTATTTTAACAGGCGTCGTTGCATACTTTATAACAATGGGATTAACGCGCGGATTCTTTGAAGAAGACATCAACATGCTGCCCAAAGGAAAGAAAATTGCAAAAATTATGAAAAAAATCAAGCTTTTATAATATTTTAAAAAGTGAGTGAGAACTAATGAAAACCGAAAAAAAAGACTATACCTTTGCGGATTTAATTAACATAATGGAAATCCTGCGTGGGGAAAATGGTTGTCCTTGGGACAGGGCGCAAGACCACCAATCCATAAAGTACGCTCTCCTTGAAGAAGCTTGCGAGGCTATGGAATCTTTGGACAAAAAAGAGCCGGACAATTTTGCCGATGAATTGGGAGATGTACTCCTGCAGGTGGTCTTTCATTCACAGATTGCAAAGGAAAACGGCACTTTTACCATAAACGATGTGCTCTATCATGTATGTAATAAGTTAATTACACGCCATACTCATATTTTTGGCGATGATAAAACAAGCAACAGCGCTGAGGCTCTTGATGTGTGGGAAGCCAATAAAAAAGCTGAAAAAGGGCTTAAAACACAAACTGAAATCATGCGTGATGTTTGCTCATATCTCCCGCAGCTTATCCGTGCCGAAAAGGTACAGAAAAAAGCAGCAAAAGTGGGATTTGACTGGGATAATATTGACGGTGCTTACGATAAGCTCCGAGAAGAAATTGACGAAATTAAAGCCGCTAAAACCCAAGAACAAATTGAAGAAGAGTTTGGGGATCTTCTCTTTTCTTGCGTGAATGTAGCAAGATTTTTAAAAGTCAATCCGGAAGAAGCCTTAAAAAAATCTACCGATAAGTTTATCAGTAGATTTGAAAAAGTTGAAAACATGGCAAGCACCGACGGAAAACAACTCGAAGATATGACATTAGAAGAAATGGATATATTATGGGAAAAGGCTAAGCATTAAGCTTAGCCTTTTTTACGCATAAAAAAATCACGGCAAGCTTCCGCTTGCCGTGACGTGGTGCTCGAAACCGGAATCGAACCGGTACGGGAATCACTTCCCACGGGATTTTAAGTCCCGGGCGTCTGCCAGTTCCGCCACTCGAGCTCACTTGCTTATAATACCACGAAATTTTCTATTTGTCAATATCTTTTTTAAATTATTTTATCAAAAAATTGGCAATTGCTATCGCGTTTTCTTCTGCCGGCTTTAATCCGTCCTCATAATCCATACGCGCAATCATAACATACATATCTGAACTGTCTACTCCGGACTCTTTAAATGCTGTACTGTCTGCCAATGATACTGCATAAACACCCTCTTTTATACCTGCCTCATCCGCCCACTCCGATGAAGGAACAAAAACATCCTCAGCGTAGCTCATAAGAGTAATTTGCTCAAGCATATAGCTGTCTACAACGAATATCAGCTCATCATTGGAGGAAAAAAGTACCATAAGCTTATTTAATAAAGCTGAGTGCATTTCACCGTTTTCCCTGTTTTCCTTGGTAAAATTAAGCTGATTGAAAGCTATGTCAACTTTGCCGTTATTATTTAAATCGCTGCTGTTTTCGGCACATTTTGCAGCTATTTTCTCTGCATTTTCTGTTGTTACAACCGTTGTTGCAACAAAATTTATATTTGTATCGTACTTTACTGTAGTACAAATCTGAACAATTGTAATTACTGCAAGTATTACTGCAACAATACCTACAATGATATGCCACTTGTAATAATCCCAGACATATCCAAACCACTCTTTTGTAAAAGCTTTTGGCTTTACAACTACTTCTGCCATTTCCTCACCTCAAACAAATTCTATTAAGATTATAATATTTTAACTTTCTTATGTCAAGTTTTGTAAAGTTTATTTACAATTTATTGACTTATTGTAAAAAAAGTAGTATTATAATACCCAGTGAGTTCGAAACCTTCCTCACTTAAAACAAAACTAAAGGAGAATTTAATATGAACAAAGCAAGGTATCTCACCAATGCCGCTATTATTGCGGCTGTGTACATTGTACTGACTCTTATAACAAACGCTTTAGGGTTAGCAAACGGCGCTATTCAGGTGCGAATTTCGGAGGCTATGTGCGTACTTCCGATGTTTACGCCGGCAGCTATTCCAGGACTTTTTATAGGCTGCCTGCTTTCAAACATTTTTACGGGATGTGTGGTTTGGGATGTTATCTTTGGAAGCTTGGCAACTCTAATCGGCGCTGTATTTACTTACAATCTGAGAAAGTACAAAAGACTGGCATTACTTCCTCCTATAATCGCAAACACCGCAATTATTCCTTTTGTATTGAAATTTGCCTACGGACTCCCGAGCGGACTTTGGTATTTCATCATCACGATAGGCATAGGCGAAATAATTTCCTGCGGCGTTTTGGGTACACTTCTCTACGGATATTTAAAAAAATACAAAAAAATTATTAAATGGTAAATTTAAACGCCACCGCGTAATGCGGTGGCGTTTTTAACTAGAATTTAATCTTATCTCTTTTATGATAATGTGTATGCAATAACTCGTGCGCCTTGTGTCCGCAGGGTTCGCCGAGGTATTCGTCATATAAAGCCTTAACATATGGGTTTTCGTGTGATTTTCTGAGTGTAAGGCTTACATCTTCATCATAAAGTGCCTTGGCACGAGTAGCTTTTACATCAATCTCTGCCTGAGTTTTTGAGGAAACGATAGGCTGACCGCCGCCTGTTACACAACCGCCGGGACAACCCATAATTTCGATAAAGTGATAGTTCTTTTCACCGCTTCTTACCTTTTCAAGCAACGCTCTTGCATTACCAAGGCCGTGAGCAACTGCAACATTAACATCTAAGTCGCCAACCTTGATTGTAGCTTCCTTGATGCCTTCTGTGCCACGAACTGCTGTAAAGTCAACTTTTTCTAAAGTTTCGCCGGTCAGTACCTCATACACTGTACGAAGTGCTGCTTCCATAACGCCGCCTGTTGCACCAAAGATAACACCTGCACCCGTAGCTTCATCACCAAAGGGTGAATCAAAGACAGAATCTTTTAACGCTGTAAATTCAAGACCTGCTGTTTTTATCATCTTGGCAAGCTCGCGTGTTGTAATAACTGCGTCAACATCCTGAAGACCGTCATTTGAAAGCTCATCACGCGCTGCTTCAAACTTTTTAGCTGTACAGGGCATTACTGATACCACGAAAATATCCTTGGGGTCAATGCCTGCTTTCTCGGCATAATAGCTCTTGAGCAACGCACCAAACATTTCGTGAGGTGATTTTGCTGAGGATAAGTTATCTAAAAAGTCGGGGAAATTGTGTTCACAGAACTTAACCCAACCGGGGCTACAAGATGTGATAAGAGGAAGTTTGCCGCCACCTTTAACACGGTTAATAAACTCTGTACCCTCTTCCATAATTGTAACATCTGCTGCAAAGTCTGTGTCAAATACCTTATCAAATCCAAGCATTTTTAAAGCTGTAACCATTTTGCCTGTAACGCGAGAGCCAATGGGCATACCAAACTCTTCACCTAAAGCTGCACGAACGGCAGGAGCTGTCTGTACAACAACATGCTTTGATTCATCAGCTATTGCTTCCCAAACTGCTTCTGTGCTGTCTTTTTCATACAGAGCACCAACAGGGCAAGCCGCTATACACTGACCGCAGTTTACACAATCTGTGTTTGACAAGGGAAGGTCAAAGGTTGAACCTATTTTTGTTGTAAAACCTCTGCCCTGAGCGTCAATTGCGCCTACTGTCTGGACTTTCTTACATACAGCAATACAACGACGGCAAAGGATACATTTATTATTGTCACGAACAATAGAGGGTGACAAATCGTCGATTTCGTGTTCTGTCATCTCGCCCTCAAAAGCAATATCTGTAACACCTAATTCGTCGCAGAGCTTCTGGAGTTCACAGCTTTGGTTTCTTGTACAGGTTAAACACTTTCTATCGTGATTTGAAAGAGTTAATTCTAAAACTGTCTTTCTTGCTTTTCTAACTTTTTCAGTATTTGTAAATACTTCCATACCTTCGTTTACAGGATAAACACAAGCAGTAACCAAGCCTTTAGCGCCCTTTACTTCAACAAGGCACATACGGCAAGCGCCAATTGCGTTTATGTCCTTTAAGAAACAAAGGGTAGGAATTTTAATTCCGGCATCTTTGGCAGCCTGCAAGATTGTGTAATTCGCAGGTACTTCCATGGCAATGCCGTTTATTTTAATATTTACCATATTCATTCTCTTGCTCCCTCCTCTTACTGTTTGCTGATTGCATTAAACTTACATGAGCTTTCACAAGCACCACATTTAATACATTTAGCAGTATCAATAGTAAACGGACTCTTGATTTCGCCCGAAATGGCATTAACAGGACACTGTCTTGCGCAAAGGCTACAACCTTTACACTTTTCGGGGTCAATCTTGTACGAGAGCAACGCTTTACATACGCCTGCGGGACATTTTTTGTCGACAACATGGGCGATATATTCGTCACGGAAATAACGCAATGTGCTAAGAACAGGGTTTGGAGCTGTTTGACCAAGTCCGCAAAGTGCAGTAGACTTGATACCTTCTGCAAGTTCTTCTAACTTATCAATATCAGCAAGTGTTCCGTTGCCCTTTGTGATACGGTCTAAGATTTCAAGCATTCTCTTTGTACCAACACGGCAGGGTGTACACTTACCGCAGGATTCATCAACTGTGAATTCCAAGAAGAACTTGGCAATATCAACCATACAGGTGTCCTCGTCCATTACGATAAGACCGCCCGAGCCCATCATAGAGCCGATAGCAATAAGTGAATCGTAGTCGATAGCTGTATCGATAAGAGAAGCTGGGATACAACCGCCTGAAGGACCGCCGGTCTGTGCAGCTTTGAACTTTTTACCATTGGGAATACCGCCACCGATTTCCTCAACAATTTCACGGAGTGTAGTACCCATCGGGATTTCAACAAGACCTGTGTTCTTGATTTTACCACCTAAAGCGAATACTTTTGTACCTTTACTCTTTTCTGTACCGATTGATGTGAACCAATCAGCACCGTTTAAGATAATCTGTGTAATATTTGCGTAGGTTTCAACATTGTTTAAGAGTGTAGGTTTCTGCCATAAACCCTTGTTTGCCGGGAAAGGCGGTCTGGGTCTGGGCTCACCACGGAAACCTTCGATAGATGTCATGAGTGCAGTTTCTTCACCGCAAACGAATGCACCTGCACCAAGTCGCAGCTCCAAGTTAAAGCTAAAGTTGGTGCCGAAGATATTGTCACCCAAAAGACCATATTCCTTAGCCTGAGCGATAGCAATCTTTAATCTCTGTACAGCGATTGGGTATTCTGCACGGATGTATATATAACCTTGGTCTGCGCCAACTGCGTAAGCTGCAATAGCCATTGCTTCAATTACTGCGTGGGGGTCACCCTCCAATATAGAACGGTCCATAAATGCACCAGGGTCACCTTCGTCGGCGTTACAAGCTACGAACTTTCCGTTTTCGCCGTTTGCATTAGCTGTAAACATCCATTTAAGACCTGTGGGGAAACCTGCGCCGCCACGGCCACGTAGACCTGATTTTTTGATTTCTTCGATTACGCCCTCGGGTGTCATCTCGGTAAGAGCCTTACCCAAAGCCTGATAACCGTCTGTACCAATGTATTCTTCAATGTTTTCAGGGTCAATAACACCGCAGTTTCTCAGTGCTATACGACGCTGTTTTTTATAAAAGTCAACTTCGTTCAGGGATTTAACGTTGTCGTTTTCCAATGTTTCCTGATAAAGGAGTCTTTTTACAATTCTACCCTTTAAGAGGTGTTCCTTTACTATTTCTTCAACATCTTCCACTTTAACCATGCTGTAGAAAGCACCCTCGGGATAAATAACTACAACAGGACCTAAAGCGCAAAGACCAAAACAACCTGTTTTTATAATTTTTACTTCTTTTTCAAGACCGTTTTCAGCTAAACGCTTTTCAAATTCTTCAATAAGCTTTACGCTGCCTGAGGATGTACAGCCGGTACCACCACAGACAAGCACATGTGCTCTTGCAAAATCCATTTACCGTTACCTCCTCAGTTATTCCGCCGCACCAATAGTAAACTCTGTAACAACTTTGCCGTTTACTATGTGGTCAGCTATTATTTTTCTTGCTTTTTCTTCTGTCATTTTAACATATGTCACGCGTTCTTTGCCGGGTTCAAAAACCTCAACAATAGGCTCTAAGCGGCACATACCGATACAACCTGTTTGTGAAACATTAACATCTGATAAGTTTCTCTTGCCTACTTCGTCAACTAATGCTGCTAAAACCGGTCTTGCACCTGCTGCAATACCGCAGGTTGCCATACCTACAACAATTCGTGTTGAGCTGTCAGATTCACGACGAACTTCAACCTGATTTTTGATTTTATTTTTTATTGCTTCCAGTTCTGCCAAGCTTTTCATTTTCCTACCTCTTTTCTTGTTTTTGGGAGTCAAGTTCTGCGAGCCCCTCCTCTATATATCCCCTAATCCACATTGCGATTTCGGGATTTACAAGGCTTACATCACCTAAGATTTCTTTTATTTGTCTTGTGTCAAATAAAAACTCTTTATCTTCTTTAATGTGATGATAAATAAAATCTATACCGTCATTGCCTGAGGTTAATATTTGCATAGTTTCAGCCATATTGCCAAGGGGTTGTCTGTCTATATGGTCATATGTGAAGGTCACGCACACCTGCGTTCCTACACCCTTTTTTGAAGATATTTTAAGCTTGCCACCTGTAGCTTCCGCCGCAGCCTGAAACATGGATAACCCCATACCAACTTTTCTTGTTGTTCGGGTGGTTTTAAAAGGGTCGGTAACTGTTTTTAAAAATTCTTCGTCCATACCGCAACCGTTATCCTTGATTGAAATTGTGAGAGTGTTTTTCAAAACTTGCTCATTTATTTCAATTTCTATCTTTGTGGCTTTTGCTTTGATTGAATTATTTACAATATCTAAAACATGCAAAGACAATTCAAGCATAACTAATACCTCACAAATTAATTGTATTTTGCTAAAATTCCGTCAATGTCGTCAGGTGTGAGTCTGCCGTATACATCTTCATTTACGGTGAGTACGGGTGCTAAACCACAAGCACCGATACAACGGGTTGCTTCAATTGAGTATTTGCCATCGGGAGTACACTCGCCTACATCAATACCTAATTTTTCTTTGATTTTGTCAAGAAGAGTACCTGAACCCTTAACATAACACGCTGTACCTAAACATACCGCAATGTTGTATTTACCCTTGGGATTTGTGGTAAACTGAGTGTAAAAGGTTACCACGCCATAGATTTCTGCCATTGATACGCCAAGCTCATCAGAAATGATTTTTTGAACTTCAATCGGAAGATAGCCATAAATGTTTTGGGCCTCATGAAGCACAGGGATGAGAGCACCGTCCTGTCCCTTGTGTTCTGCAATCGCTTTCATCAACTGCTCTTCCTGCTCTTTTGTGCCGGAAAATGCTACTGTTGTTATTTCGCTCAAGTGATTGACCTCCTTAAAATTATATAAAATAATATTTTATTTCCATATGATATTATTTTAACATAGATTTTCGTAAATGTCTATAAAAATTATCATTTTTTCCGCTGTTTTTTGTTGAAAATTATCAAAACAATTATTAATTGAGTGTAAAATTTGTTTTTTTCTATTTACACCATTAAAAAATTAAAGTATAATATATGTAGTAATTTAAAAAAGGAGTTCTTTTAATTGATTAAGAATTTATTCAGTACAGGCTTTACTATAGAAAATATAATAATTCTTTTAATTCGTATTTTTGTTGTTCTTTTAGCAATCAGTATTCATGAAATGGCACACGGTTTTGCGGCTTTCAAATTAGGCGACAGAACTGCAAAATACGACGGCAGACTTTCGCTTAATCCCATTCGTCACATAGACCCCTTTGGTGCTTTGTGTATGTTATTATTCGGTTTTGGTTGGGCAAAGCCTGTTATGGTTAATCCCAATTATTTTAGAAACCACAAACGTGATATGGCGCTTACTTCCTTAGCAGGTCCTGTGTCAAACTTCATCTTAGCATATATAGGTATGCTTGGACTTTTGTATTTATGTCCTATGACTAACAATATTTATGTTTGCTTGTTTTTTGATATGCTTGTATCACTCAACATTGGTCTTGGCATATTTAACCTTATACCAATTCCGCCTTTGGACGGTTCAAAGATTTTTCTGTCATTACTGCCCAGAAAAATTTACTACGAAATTATGAGATATGAACAATTCGGTTTTATAGTTTTAATTGCAGCACTTTATCTTGACGTATTAGACCCGATTTTACTGTTCTTCTCGGATAAAATAATAAATGTGTTATTCTTTGCTGCAGGAGGTGGCTTGCTGTAATGCAACAGTTAGAAATTACAGAAAAAATTCAGCAGGAAGAAGACAGCCGTCACGCCGTTAAGCTCGATGTATTTGAAGGCCCCTTAGAGCTTTTGCTGCACCTTTTAAAGAAAAATAAAGTCAGCATTTATGATATTCCCATTGTGAGCATTACCGAGCAATATTTTGAGTATATGAACACTTTGAAGGAATTTGACATTGAATATTCCAGCGAGTTTGTGGTTATTGCTGCAGAGCTTTTGTACATAAAATCAAAAATGCTGCTGCCCAAGCGAGAGGAAGAAAACGCAGAAGACCCCAGAGCAGATTTAGCTAAGCGTTTAGCCGATTACCAGCGTATGAAGGCTGTATCGGAAATTCTTAAGGAAAAAGAGTTTTCGGACTATTATAACTTCTACAAAGAACCTGAAGTTTTACCCAAACGAGAAGCTGACTACTCTGACCAGAGTTTTGAGATTGATGTGTTGTTTCAGGCATTTTTATCAGTTCTTGATAAAAACGAGCGAAAGGCTCCCCCGCCGAAAAGTGCTTTTGGCGGCGTAGTTGGCAGAACTTTGGTGTCTGTTAAATCAAGAGCCGACTACATTCGCACAAAGCTCAACACAAAAAAGAAAGTCACATTCACATCACTTTTTGAAGGTGACGATTCAAGACAATCCATCATTGCAACTTTTTTAGCTTTACTTGAGATGATAAAACTTGAGCTTATAAAGACTAAAATTTCAGGCAATGATATATATTTAGAAAAGCTTAAGGACGGTGAAATAATAGATGAATATTGATGCCGTAATCGAGAGTTTGTTGTTTGTTTCAGGAGACGGTTTGGCAATATCGCAAATTGCCGAAATTTTAGAAATCACAGAAGAAGAAACCAAAAAACAAGTGGACAAGCTTAAAGTTTTTTATAAAGAAAATAAGCGCGGTATAGGAATCGTTGAATACGACGGCTACATACAATTAAAGACTCCCGAGGATAATTTTCTGTACGTTACCAAGCTTGCGGAGTCAAAAAGAAAGCAACCCCTCTCCCCTGCAGCTTTAGAGGCACTTTCAATCGTTGCATACCACCAACCGGTAACACGCAGCAGTGTGGAATTTATAAGAGGTGTAAATTCTGACGGTCCAATGTCAAGACTTGTAGAGCGTGGACTCATTGAGGAAACAGGCAGACTTGATGCCCCCGGAAGACCTATTCTTTACAGCACTACAAAAGAGTTCTTAAGAAGCTTTGGTCTTAGCTCTTTAAAGGATTTACCGGATATTGAGGATTTGGCAGCGCAGTTCCCGTATCTTGTCGTAGAAGAAGCAAGCGGTGAACAGATTGCAGTTACCGATGGCGAAGAACCTCCAACAGAACCGGAGGACGAAACAAACAAGTAAGTAGGTGATTTTGTTGACAGTTGTATTGATTATTTTATTTTTGTTAATACTGCTGACAGGCGCTTTTGTACTGACGCCTATGGAGTTTGGCGTGGAAATAATCAGAACTGCCGACAAAAACAACCTCTATCTTCGTTTTAAAATATTCGCAATACCATTCAAGATAAAGCTAAACAAGAAAAAGAAAACCAAAGATAAAAAACCACAAAAGAAAGAAAACTCACTATCCTTTGAAATTTTCAGGAAAAATGTTTCCGAGTTCAAAGAAATCTACGATACTTCCAAAGACCATCTCAGACAGATGCTTGCTTATGTACGCAGGCACTCCTCTGTAAAGAGTGTGGATTTTAAAATAAAATTCGGCTTTGACAACGCTGCAACAACTGGGATTTCCACGGGTGCTATCTGGGGTATGGGAAGCTTTATTTTAAAGGTTGTTGACACACTTATTGGTATAAAAAAGATAAATATGCATGTCTTTCCTGACTTCAATAATAAACTTTTTGAAATTTATTCAAAAACTATCTTGATTATGAGGCCGATTCATTTTATAATAATAATTAGAAAATTGGTAAAAACTTATTTGTATATAAATAATAAAATAAATAATATTAAAGGCGGTGCGTAAAATGGCAGAACATCCTATTAACGGTTTAATGGAAACAGCAATGCAGAGCATCAAAGATATGGTAGATGTTAATACTATCGTTGGCGAGCCTGTAGAATCAAAAGACGGCACAATTATTATTCCTATTTCAAAGGTATCATTTGGTTTTGGCGCAGGTGGTTCCGATTTCGGTCAGAAAACCGTAGCTAATTCTGACTCAAATTTTGGCGGCGGTTCAGGCGGCGGCGCTACAATCGAGCCTGTTGCATTTATGGTAGTAGGCAAAGAAGAAATCAAGCTTATGCCCATCGAAAAGAATACATCTCCTGCACAGGACATTATTGACAGTGTTCCCACACTTATCGACAAAGTAGTTAAAGTTTTCAAGAAGAAAAAGGACAAGTCATCAGAAGTTGTTTCTGAAGAAGTAGCTACAGTTGAAACTTTATAATCAAAATAAAGAAGCGTTGCACAGCAACGCTTCTTTATTTTATAAATTTTGTAATTCTACCTTAATTTCTGAATTTTCAGCTAAAACTTTGATTTTGCAGTGCTGTTTTGCTTCCCCTCTGATAACCAAAGATGCTATAGGATTCTGAATGTGTTTTTCTATAGCGCGACGCAAGGGACGAGCACCGAATTTCGGGTCGTAGCCTTTTTCTAAAATTACGTCCTTTGCACTGTCTTTTACTTCTAAGATAATTTCTTTTCTGAAAAGCTCTGTAGCAAGGTCTTTTAGCATAAGATCCACAATGCCAACAAGATTTTCACGGCCCAATGACTTAAATGTGATAATGTCATCTACTCTGTTTAAAAATTCAGGGCGGAAAATTTCTTTAAGCGCCGCATTGGTTCTTGCATCAGCTGCATCATCGGCAGTTTTGTTAAAGCCTAAATTTGCCGAGCGAACCTGCGAGCCTGCATTAGATGTCATAATGATAACTGTGTTTTCAAAGTTAACAATACGACCGTGACTGTCCGCTACTCTGCCATCGTCTAATATCTGTAACAGAATATTAAATACATCGCCGTGAGCCTTTTCAATTTCGTCAAGCAAAATAATGGAATATGGCTTTCTCCTTACTTTTTCTGTAAGCTGACCTGCGTCATCGTAACCCACATATCCAGGAGGCGCACCAATGAGCTTTGACACTGTGTGCTTCTCCATATACTCCGACATATCAATTCTTATCATTGCCTCTTCCGAGTCAAACATAACGCGTGCTAAGGTTTTTGCAAGCTCTGTTTTACCAACACCTGTAGGTCCTGCAAATATAAATGAAACAGGACGGCGTGCACGAGTCAAGCGGGCACGGTTACGGCGGATTGCTTCCGCTACCACCTCAATTGCATGATCCTGACCTAAAACTCGCTCTTTTATTCTTTCTTCAAGGTTTAGGAGTTTTTCGCTTTCTGTTTCTGTCAGGCTTTTTACTGGAATATTTGTCCAGTCTTCTATTACTTCTGCAATGTTTTCCAGAGTGAGAGTTGTATCAATACCGGATTCGTTAAGCTTGTTGATTTCTTCTACCAAGGCACATTCTTTTGCCTTTAATTCCGCAGCTTTCTGATAGTCGTCTGTAGAGTCATTTGATACTGCGTTTTCTTTTTCTATCTGCACGGCTTTAAGCTTATCTGTGAGTTTTTTTAGTTCAATAAGCTTTACATTCTGGAGGTTTGCCTTTGAACCTGCTTCGTCAATTACATCTATGGCTTTGTCGGGCAGGAATCTGTCAGTTATATATCTTTCAGAAAGATATACCGCCTGCTCAATAACATCGTCAGAAATCTTTACTCTGTGGTAATTTTCGTAATAGTCCTTTATACCTTTCAGGATTTGAACTGTGTCCTCCATTGTGGGCTCGTTGACCATAACAGGCTGGAAACGGCGTTCTAATGCCGAGTCTTTTTCTATATGCTTTCTGTACTCATCCAATGTTGTTGCACCCAAAACCTGAATGTCACCACGGGCTAAAGCCGGCTTTAAGATATTTGCCGCACTCATCGCACCTTCGGCATCACCTGCGCCTACAATATTGTGAATTTCGTCAATTACAAGAATTATATTTCCAAGTTTTTTAGCTTCTTCTAAAATCTTTTTAAGTCTTGATTCAAACTGACCGCGGAACTGCGTTCCCGCAACTATGGCAGTAAAGTCCAAAAGGTAGACTTCTTTGTCAAATAGCTTTGCAGGTACCTTTTTTTCCACTATTCTAACAGCAAGGCCTTCGGCTATTGCAGTTTTACCTACACCGGGTTCACCCAACAACACGGGGTTGTTTTTTGAACGGCGGTTTAAAATCTGAATTGTGCGGCTGATTTCTGCATCTCTGCCCACGATTCTATCAATAAGTTTATCTTTTGCCTTGGCAGTAAGGTTGGTGCCAAAGCTGTCTAATATGCGTTTTTCTGCCTTTTTCTGGCGTTTTGCGGTTTTTACGCCACCACCCTGTTCTCCGTGCTCGCCACTGCCGCCAAAAATACTTCCAAAGCCATTCATCATAGCAAGGGGCATATTTTCAGGGTCGAACTCTTCGTCACTTTCGGGGTTGTAGCCGTCCAAAGACTGCATAAACTCATTCATACCGTTATTTATCTCATCAAGCTGCTCAGGAGTTATTCCCATCTTATTTAAAATATCATCAACAGGACCGAGGTTGAGTTCTTTTGCACATTTTAAGCAATATCCTTCCGTGGTCTGTTTGTTTGTTGCTGTATCCATTTTATTAACAAAAAGCACAGCGGGATTTTTCTTGCACTTGATACACATCATAATTATCATCTCGCTTTTTTATGATTTCTGATTTATTTTAGCACATTTTTATGCTTTTATAAAGTGTTTTTTTGCATTGTTCACATCTTGGAAATAATTAAGTCATTTTTGAATACGCTCACCATTTTGCGGTAATAATTACTTTATAAACTCAAAAGGCAGGTACAAAAATGATAAACAAAGTTGAAATTTGTGGTGTTAATACTTCAGAACTTCCAATCCTAAACGAAAAAGAAAAAAACGAGCTTATGACCCGTATTAAAGCAGGCGACGAAAGCGCCCGTCAAAAATTTATAAACGGTAATTTAAGATTGGTATTAAGTGTAATTCAGCGTTTTGCACACAGAGACGAAAACGCTGACGATTTGTTTCAAATTGGCTGTATCGGTCTTATAAAAGCTGTTGATAACTTTGACCTTTCTCATAATGTAAAATTTTCCACTTATGCCGTTCCCATGATTATCGGCGAATTAAGAAGATACTTAAGGGATAATACTCCAATCCGTGTAAGCCGCTCACTAAGAGATATTGCCTATAAAACCTTACGCGCCAAGGAAGACTATATAAATCTCCACTCTAAAGAACCCACTATAGAGGAGCTTTCGCAAATTTTGGAAATACCCAAAGAGGATATTGTATTTTCTCTGGAGGCAATTCAGGACCCTGTTTCACTTTTTGAGCCTGCATACAACGACGGTACAGATACTCTGTACATTATGGACCAGGTAAAGGACAAGAAAAACACCGACGAATCCTGGTTGGAAGAAATCGCTCTAAAAGAAGCTATGACGCGTCTTACCGACAGGGAAAGGCTTATAGTAAATCTGCGTTTTTACTCCGGCAGAACACAGATGGAAGTTGCCGAAGAAATAGGCATCTCTCAAGCTCAGGTGTCAAGACTTGAAAAAAATGCCTTAGAACGAATGAAAAAATATATTTAATTATCGTCTAAAATATTATTGGCACGCTTAAGAAGCGTTGCTGCAGATATGGGGGAAATGTAAACCTTGCTTTCGTTGTCAGATTCGGTCAGTATATATGACTTTGGCAAGTCGTCCGAAACATTGACAACGAATCCCTCCTCCTCTGATACCTGCAGAAATTCGCGGGTGATTTTTGAAATACTGGTAAGCTCTAAATCAAAAATCGCTATTATATCTTTTTGCAGCACAACGGTGTCTCCGCCTAAATGTACATACATAGTTATTCTCCTAAATAATTCTTCCGTTTTCGATATGAATGAGGTTCGCCTCGCCACTGCTCATACCGATTTCATCAGCATCTGTGCAGGTAATGATTACCTGCTTATTTTTTATTTTACCAACCAGATAAGCCCGACGGACCGAGTCAAGCTCTGACATAATGTCATCAAGAAGCAACACGGGGTATTCGCCCATTTCTTCGTAAATCATATCTGCCTGAGCGAGTTTAAGTGCTAAAACTGCACTTCGGTGCTGCCCCTGAGAACCGTAGGTTTTTATGTCTTTTCCCTGGGTGAAAATGTCTAAATCGTCCCTGTGGGGGCCGTATAGGGTAAAACCCTGCTCTATTTCTTTTTCTATTGAGGTGTCCAGTTTCTCTTTAAACTCCTCTTTTGATAGGAAGGCTGATTTGTATTTTATCTCAAATTCTTCACCTGAAATTTCTTTGTGAATCTGCTTTGAATACTCATATAGCTTTTCTACAAAACTTTTTCTGTATTCTATAAGCGCAATACCGTATTCTGAGAGCTTTTCATTCCACACAAAAAGCGTTTCTTTTGCTGAAGCATCAGGTGAAAATCTTAGTTTTTTAATTAAATTGTTTCTTTGCTCAAGTACCTTGTTGTAGCGTTTTAAAATGTGGTAGTATTTAGGACGCATCTGGCTCAAAGCAATATCTAAAAATCTGCGTCTTGCATTTGGTGAGCCTTTTGTCAGGTTCAGTTCATCAGGGGAAAATAAAATCACGCAGAACTTACCTATCAAATCTCCCATTTTACTTATTGGCACATCATTTATTTTTATTTGCTTTTTTCTGTCACGGCGCACTACAATTTCTATTTCGTTTGCACGCACCCGGTCTTCAAACTCCACATAAAGTCTTGTAAAGTTTTCGTCAAAGCTTATAAGCTCCCTGTCCTGCTGTGTGCGAAAAGATTTACCAATAGAAAAAAGGTACAACGCCTCTAACGCATTGGTCTTTCCTTGCGCATTATTGCCATACAGAATATTGGTAGAGGGCAAAAACTCAAACTCTTCACTTTTATAATTCCTAAAGCCTGTAAGCTTAAGTTTTTTTACATACATTTTTTTACTCCACTACAATTTCTTCTGTTAACTCATCGGGAATTTCAACTAAAACCTTATCTCCAGGATAAACTTTTTTACCACGCATTGTGCACACTTCGCCGTTGTATGAAACAAGCCCGTCCCAAATGATTTCTTTAGCAAACACGCCGCTGTCGACAATTCCCGCAAATTTCAACAGCTGGTCTAACTTTATATACTCTGTTGTTATTTTGATGTTCATATACTACTCCCTGTTTTCAAGGTTTTTAACAAGTTCTTCAACTATTTTCTTGGTATCTTCGTCCTTTTCAAGGCTGTCCTTGATTTTTTTGATACCGCTTACGATAGTTGCGTGGTTTCTGCCACCCAATTCCTGTCCTATTTTAGGAAGGCTCAGGTTTGTAAACTCACGGAGCAAATACATGGCAATCTGGCGAGCGTAGGAAATCTCCTGTGTACGCTTTGATGATAAAATTTCATCAGATGTGATGTTGAAGTAATTTGCCACAATTGACAAGATATACTCTGTGTTTACATGGGGGTCTTCTGATTTGTTTAAAAATTCATTTATTGCTTCGTCTGCAAGTTGCATTGTGATAGGTTTGCCCATAAGCACATTGTAAGCCATCAAGCGCTTCAAAACACCCTCTAGATTTCTTATATTTGACTTTAGGTGTTCAGCTATGTAGAATATAATTTCGTCAGATACAGCGAAATTTTCCTCGCTTGCTTTCTTCTTTAAGATAGCAACACGGGTTTCTAAATCAGGGCGCTTAATGTCAGCAATAAGTCCCCATTCAAATCTTGTAATTAAACGTTCTTCAAGTTCTTTCATTTCCTTAGGGGGTCTATCAGATGTGATGATTATCTGCTTTCCTGCCTCGTGGAGCGCATTGAATGTATGGAAAAACTCAACCTGTGTCTGGTCCTTATTTGCAATAAACTGAATATCGTCAATTATCAATACATCACAGGTGCGGTATTTGTTTCTGAATTCTATTGTACCGCTACCGCTCATAATTGTATTGATAAATTCGTTTGTGAATTTTTCGCTGGTTACATACAATACATTTGCATCGGGTTTTTGCTCTTTGATTTTATTACCAACAGCCTGAGCGAGGTGAGTTTTACCAAGACCTGGACCGCCGTAAATAAACAATGGGTTAAAGAGCATTGCCGGTTTTTCGCATACAGCCATAGCACCTGCGTGAGCAAATTTATTTGATTCACCTACTACAAACGAAGAAAATGTGTACTTGGGATTTAATGTTAAGGCATCATCATTTCTTGTTTCAAAGGAAACATTATACTCTAAGCACGAAGGAACTGACTCGTTATAATCCACAAGCTCTATCTGATAGCTTTCCTCAGAAACAACATTAACTGCCTCGCGGATTGCATCCAGATGCATAGATTTTACGATTTCATAGTGAACCTCCGTAGGCATTTTTATAAAAAACTTACCTTCAGCAATACCGAGAGGGTTCAGAGGTTCTATCCAATGCTCGTATGAGGTTTCTGATACAGTTTCCTTTAAACGCTTCAGGGCTTCATTCCAGATGTATGCTATTTTTGCTTTCATTTCTTTTGTTACCTTTCTTACACATTACTGTCTTTTCTTATCAAAATTTCTGTTATATCGGAAAAATTCTCTTGTCTTATATCATCTGCCGTAAAAAACGCCGTAGCGCCACATTCGCAGCACTCAAGCACTATACCATTTTCTAAAACATCTAAATCAATGAGATTAGCACCGCACTCACATCTTACGCCGCCCTCATCTGAGAGAAGCTGGATTTTATCTAACGCCTTTAAAATTGCTATGCCGTTTTTACCAGAATGCTCAAGTCCGCAGGTGGTTAAAATTTCTTTGATGTATTTATTGTTTTCCCCCACTGCGTGTTCTACCTTATCCTTGTCACCGATAAAGGCAAGTCCCATTAAAAGCTCAGGACATAAAAAATCCATAAAGTGACTGTGCAAAAGCTCCGACGCAGGCACTGCGTACTCGTGCTCTTTTTCACAGACCTGACAGCCAACACTTATGGTGTAAGTGTTTTGACCTTTACAAAAAATCTTAAGAGCAGACTTGCCACAATCACACGAAACAGAAATTCCTCTGCCCCCGGAAAGCTCAAAAAGTGAAAATTCACCGTAAGTAACTTCGCCGCAACCTGGGCATATATATGCAACTGTTCTGTTAAAATCTATTATCATTATAAATCCTCACTTTTTTATCGGTACCTTTTATCTTACTACAAATGAGCCTAAAAGTCAATTAAATAAACAAAAATCCTTCCGGATTTTGCGGAAGGATTTTTGTTTATTTTTTGTTTTCTTTTAACGCCTCGTATTTGTGCTTTGTTGCTATGCCACCACGCAGGTGTCTATCAGCCTTGTTATACGACAGAACCTCCTTGACCTGCTGAGCAAGACCCTTATCTATTTGCCATATTCTTTCTGCCACATCCTTGTGAACTGTGGATTTACTGATGTTAAATTTTTTTGCCGTATCACGGACTGTGGACTTTTTTTCTATTATGTACTGCGAAAGTAATCGTGCCCTTTCTTCAATATAGTCTTTCATTAAACTTTCCCCTCAAAACTTCATTTGATAAATTATATGCAATCATTCTGAGTTTATGAAAGGAAAAAGACCCGCTGCGTTATTTGCACCTGTTAACAACGCGCTCTTTTTTATTTAATGGCCATGAGTATGGCCCATAAGATGATGAAGAATCCCTGTCATCATAAGCAATCCCAATATAATCAGGAGAATACCACTGATTAAATCTATTTTTTTGTGATTTTTCTTGACAATATCTAATACATTCGAAAGCTTGTCAACAATCAATGCAGAAACTAAAAACGGTATTCCCATTCCAAGAGAATATACAACCAAAAGAAGTATACCCTTGCAAGCTGTCCCTGCGTGTGCCGCAAGTGTTAGTGCAGAACCTAAAAATGCCATAATGCATGGAATGTGGCTCATCGAAAAAACAATTCCAAAAAGGAATGATGTGAATATTCCCGTAACTTCTTGCTCCGCGTGAAGTCCTTTTATGAACGGGATTTTTATAACTCCCATGAAATTTAGTCCCAACAGCACTATGATTGCGCCACACACCATATGTAACTGCGTTTCGTAATGCACAAAGAACGACCCAAGCGCGCCTGCAAACATTCCAAGCACCGAAAATACAAAGGTAAATCCCAACACAAAGAACAACGCACGCACCAGTGTACTGCTCTTTTTGTTTCTGTTCCCTGCAAAATACGAAATGTATATGGGAAGCATAGGTATCATACAGGGGGACACAAAAGATATTAACCCCTGAAAAAATGTAATTATATAATCCAAACAAAGCACCTCTTTTGTATGATGACATCATCAATCAATGATATGTATCCACATTACTCGTTAGTAAATTTTTCAATTCTTTCTAGATTTTCTCTGATTTTTATATTCTGCGGACAGTTTTTCTCGCACTTTCCGCATTTGATACAATGTGACATATTTTCACTGTATAACGCAAGTTTTTCCTTTGTTTGTGTGCGCGATGTTTTCGCCCCTATCAAACCGTTGTAAATAGAAAAGATTTCTGATATTGGAATTCTTGACGGACAAACTTCAAAACAGTAATTACATTTTGTACACGGAAGTTGTTTAACCTTTCTTATTACTTCGCGTGTCGCATCAAAAATTTCCCATTCGTTTTCGTTTATTGGGCGAATTTCCTTGAAAGTTTTTATGTTATCATTCATCATTTCCATGTTGCCCATGCCTGATAGGACCATAAAAACCTCGGGATAACTTGCCGAATAACGAAGCGCAAAGGAAGCCTGACTTTCTTCACCCAATTCTCCAATAACTTTTGATGCCTCTTTCGGAAGATCAGCAAGCACTCCCCCTTTAACCGGCTCCATTACAATAATTTTTTTACCATGTTTAACTGCAACATCATAACATGCCTTGCTCTGCACAGTCGGATCATCATAATCAAGATAGTTAATCTGTAGTTGCACTGCCTCCATATAGGGCTGTTCTGTAAGTATCATATTCAAAATTTCTGCAGTATCATGAAAGGACATTCCTATATGTTTTATCTTTCCTTGTTCTTTTAGATTTTTTATAATTTCAAATGTGTTGCACTTTTTATGTTTTGCATAGTTTTCTCTATTAAGGCAGTGAAAAAGATAAAAATCAAAATACTCAACACCACAACACTCAAGTTGTTTTTCAAAAAGAGGAACTATATCTTCTTCCTTTTCAAAATACCAATCCGAAAGTTTATCTGCCAGAACGAAATCTTCTCTGTCATATCTTGCAGCAATACAATCACGAATTGCTGTTTCACTTTTCCCCTCAAGATAACCGTGAGCAGTATCGAAATAATTAAATCCCGATTTTATAAACACATCTATCATGCGGTTAAATTCGTCAGTGTCAACCTGCTCATCAAGCATTGGAAGACGCATACATCCAAAACCGAGGTTTCCCTTAATTTTATCAAAAGTCATATAATCAATCCTCTTTATGTGTTCTATTTTCAAAAAAATTATTGAAAACTAATAATTTTAGTTCCTTTGTATTTCAGTGTTCCTTTTTCGTTGATTTTATAGTTACTATACGAAAATTCCGAAACATTAAACGAAAGTTTTTTCTTGTTTGTTGCAAATACGACTATGTAGCGCTCCTGTTTAAAAGTTCCATGATATTTGGAAACTATGTCAGGCTTATACTTGTCAACAACTTTTGCCTTAACGGTTTTGACAGTTGCGCACCTGTTAATAACAATCTTCGTAACAACCAAAATCCAACACAATAAAAACAGTATCGTTATAATTGTATTAATAATATTATACATACGATCACCTCTTAAAAGCATTAAGCTTTTTCGATAAACTTTAGTTTAAAACCAAGAAGCACTTTATATGTTAATTATAACATATTTTTTGATATTTTTCAATCACTCAGGCGTAAAATCCTTTCGAAAAGAGTTTCATTTTAGCACAAAAGTTCAAAGCGTTATGCTTTGAACTTTAATGTTTTTAAATACTCTTTTGTTATATCCATTTTTTCTCTCCAATTTTCAACTTAAAAATTGCGTTTAATTTCAAGATATTTTCACATAATAATACTACATCAAAATAAAGGAGAATGATTATGAAAAAATACTTATTAGGTATGATTGCCTGCGGAGCAGTTTTGGGGACAGTTGCTGTTGTGTCGGCGGACTACGGCGCTAAGCACAGAAGAAAGCTCCTCCGTTGCAAAAGCAACATGTTCAGAACAATGGGGTCTGTATTAGACACAATGATGGAGTTAAAAAAATAAAAGACGGGGAATCCCGTCTTTTATTTTACTTATTTTTTCAGCATTTCCTTGCATGAAACGAATGCCGCCATTGTTAAAATAACATCTATTACAAGGGCTGATGCAATATTTAAAGCCCCGAACAGACCCAGAAGTGTTATGATTATTTTTGCCGCAGAAGCGCAGTAGAAGTGAATTTCAACTTTATTGTTTGCCACGCGCGCAAGTTCAATAGCATCAGCAATTGTTCTGAGTTTACCCAAAAGTGTAACCTTAGCAAACTCAAGGCCGTTGTTTTCCTTGCTGATAAGAGATATACCAACATCAGCTTCGTTTATTGCCTGCTCACCGCCTAAAGCTTCACCTACATATGCGCAGGTTGCGCCTTCTTCCTGTTTGATTTTGCTTACGGCTTCTGCTCTGCCAAAGGGTGTAACCTCTGCAACATACTCATCAGCACCCGATGCACCAAAGGCGATTTTTGCTGTGTCTTCTTTGTCGGTTGTGAACATAACAACCTTTTCAACGCCTACTTTTCTTAATTCTTCAATATCATTTGCTGAGCTTTCTGAGAGCTTATCTTCATAAGAAACTGCACCCATAACCACATTATCGATTGTTATATAGAGTCTGTATCCGGGGATTTCCTCCACATCCACGCCACACTCTTTTATAAATTCTTCTGTACCGCAAATGAATGTTTTACCCATAATAGTACATTCTACGCCCTTGCCGGGAAATTCCATAACATTCTCAGCAGTCAGATGTTCGTTCATATAAGGAGTAAAAATTCGCGAAATAGGATGTGTTCTTCCGCCTACACAAATGCCTGTAATCATCAGTAAATCTTCTTCAGTGATACCTTCGGCTGTGTATGTATCGCTGATTTTGAATACGCCGTCTGTCATAATACCGTTCTTTTCGAATGCGATGCAGTTAATATCCGCAATTTCATCCAAAATTTCTGAACTTGATATTGCAAGACCTTTTTTCTTGAGCTTCCATACAGCGCAAGTAGAAAACAAGGGAACAGCAACCATAAACGAGCCTGTTGTAGCCGCAATAAGCAGCACACTTACAACAGACATACCACCGCCCCAATCAGATGACATAAATCCGCTTACCAAAAGGACTAAAATTGCCAGCACTAAAACCGCAATGGGATACCACCTTGCAATTTTTATAAATCTTTTTTCGCCTATTGTGGCTGTGGTTTCTGCCATATCAGCCATTCTGTTCAGGTCTTTAACCAAAGACTCATCGTAGTCGCACGCAGCAACACAAGTAACAGAAGAACTGATATTTACATAACCTGCCAAAGCCTTATCGCCTGATGATAGGCTTTCGTTTTTGCCGTGAGCATATACTTTTGATGTGTCAAATTCAGAAAATCCTTCGGTAACAATACAGTCAACAGGAACTACCTCGCCTGCTTTTACCATAAGCTTCATGCCTTTTACTATATTTTCTGAGGCAATCTGTCTGATATTTGCGTTATCATCAATAACATTTGCGTTTTTGGGGCAAACATCGTATATAGCGCGGAAATCTTTGCCGATATTTGCCATCATATAAGAAATAAGAGTTGTAGCTATTTTATAAATTGCCATTGTTGTAGCTGCCAGTACGAATTTACCCATAAAGAAGGGAATCAAAATAGCAACCACTACCAACCCCATATCAAGCTTTGCATCCTTGCCACCCTTGATAAGTTTAAAAACTGATTCTGCACCGGCAATCACGAACGAAAGTATTGCTAAAAACCATCTGAAAAATCCATCATCAAGTTTCGACGCCATAAAAGCTACCGCCAGCGCAACAACACCCATTAACAAGCCTTTTTTTAAGTTCTTGGTATTAATTTGCATAAGTTTTAAATATGTGCTTTGTCTGTTTCTTACCATATTCTTAACTTTCATAATTATTTTCCTTTCCATAATAAAAAAGAATTTACATTATAACTCAAATCATTATAACACAAAAAATAAAATATGTCAAACTTTGCTTGTTTTTGGTGGTTTTAAGAAAAAAGAGGGCGCAGCCTCTTTTGGGATTAACGGAAAATAGCGCAGATTGGACAAACTGAACCGAAGGGTTACCCGAAGTCGTACATAGGTACGACGAGAGGTGAAGTTTGTTCAAAACACAAGGCAATAAAAATAGAAGAAATTCGTCTTTTGACGAATTTCTTCATTAAGTTTTATGTTATTTTACTTAACTGATATTATTTAAAGGTTTTATTACGCATTTTCTTTGCCTTGTGTGATGTGCGCATTTTGCTACATCCTCTTTATTATTTATATCTTCTTCTTACAAAAACAAACACACCCGCTGCACATATAAGCAATGGAACAATTACTACAAGGCCTGCAAACCACATCCACTTATTTGAATTCTGGATTACAAGGCTACCCTCAGGGAATGCTTTTGCGTCAATGTTGATTGCTGATACTCCTCCACTCATCCAGTTGAAAGAATTTATAAGCAAATCTTCATTAGCATTTGCTGATTCCAAGGGAAGTCTATCCATAGCATAGCTTGAGCCGCAAACTAAAACCTTGCCTGTGAACTTTTTATTATCAAGGTTATATACTTCCCTTGTAGAAGTGAGCAAAACATTATATGTTCCACGCTCATCGTCGGCATCAACAGGCTCTGTTGCTGTTTCCGCTGTTTTTAATGCTGCATCAGACGATGTTTTTATAACAGCTTCAACATTTATTGAATCCTCTTTATCTGCTCTTATTTCAAGAGGATTTGCTGATGAATACATAATTCTCAATTCTGATTTTGAAATAGGCGCTACAATCTCGTGGGAAGTAGTTTCACCAACCGCAAGAACTCCGTAAACAGAAACAGAATCGTCATTTAAATTAACTGCATTTTTGCTGTCGTAAATTACCCCGTGGTTTCTTACAATGCCCCATTCGTCTGCCAGATAGCTTTCTAGTCTCGGAAGTTCTTCATTAGAAAGAAGGGGGTTAAAATAAACATGGAGATTACCGCCTTTTTTTAGAAAATCATCTATTTTCTGGATTTCATCTGCCGTAAAGTCTGTCAAGGGACTGTCGATTACAATAAGTGCCTTTTCATCAGCAGGTATATCAATATTTGCTAAATTAATAAGGCCTGCTTTATACGAATATTTTTTGAGAACGCTATCAATTTCCGCGTTGTACTGTTCACCATGTCCTCTTGTAAAGAGGATTGCCGAAAACTTTTCAGATTCCATGCTCAACAATGCTAACTTATTGGTAATGGCGTTTTCTATATTACTCTTAGTTTCAATTATGCCCTTTTCCTTATTGTATGTCTGCACCTCGTAAGAATTATGATCCATTACCTCATATTTATCGCCCTGGGTAATTATCATTGCATAATAAGGAACCATTTCGTTTTGATAGATTGCCATAAGTGGTTCATAGTACTCATTCCACAAGGAGGCAGGGTTTGTGTAATAGTCTACCATTTCAAATGAAATTTTTGAATTTTCCTCGGTATACTTTTCAATCAAAGAAACAATAACCATAAGGTACGGGTCGTCCTCTTTTGTTTCCATTGTGGCTGCAGTTGCAGTTGTAAGACCTGTTGCGGACTGACCTGCTGTTTCCTTATACTGCGAGCCGTCTATCAAAAGCACGATTTTTGTTTCTTCGTCAATGTTTCTTACTACCTCTTTAGTCTCCTTCG
>Ga0233360_1000073_pt1 | contig 23984 bp, 16 predicted proteins | sample ElkDunMinimDraft_20_FD_180671 | JGI IMG/M metagenome (GOLD analysis project Ga0233360, IMG submission 180671) | Fecal eukaryotic communites from dung pellets of Tule Elk in California, USA - Elk Dung A0 | ecosystem: Host-associated > Mammals > Digestive system > Large intestine > Fecal | place...
GCTATCGCGGCTCAGTTGCGTGGTAAGGGCCTTCCTGTCCCTGAGGTGTTTGCCGTCTCGGAAGACCGTCTGTGCTATTTGCTGCAGGACTTGGGTGATGTCTCGCTCTTTGACCTGTTGATGGAGGCGCAGAAGCGTGGCCGGTATGATGAGGCCGATATCGAGCTGTTGCGTCAGGTGATGCGCCTCTTGCCCGATGTGCAGTGGCAGGGTGCCCAGGGGTTCGACTTCTCGCAGTGCTACCCTTCACCCGAACTCAACCGCCGTGGCATACAGTGGGACCTCCACTACTTCAAATACTGTTTCCTCAAGGCTACCGGGCTGGAGTTCGAGGAAGAGCGGCTCGAAGATGACTTCGATCGTATGGCCGATATCCTTCTGGCCGATGCCTCCGATACCTTTATGTATCGTGACTTCCAGTCGCGCAATGTGATGATACACGATGGCCGGCCGTGGCTTATCGACTTTCAGGGCGGTCGTCGAGGTCCGGTGGAGTATGACCTCGTGTCGTTTCTGTGGCAGGCCCGTGCCCGCTTCACTCCCGAGATGCGTCGTGAACTCATAGATGAGTATCTGCAATCGGCCAGCCGTTACCGCTTATTTAGCCGGGAAACCTTCGACCAGCGCTTGCGCTACTTCGTGCTTTTCCGCACCTTGCAGGTGCTGGGCGCTTATGGCTATCGGGGTTACTTCGAGCATAAGGCACATTTCGTGCAGAGCATCCCCATGGCAATCGATAACCTGCGCGACCTGCTCGGTGAGGACTTTACCGAGCTTCCATACCTAACGGCATTGTTACGTGAAATGGTTTCCCTGCCGCTCTGGGCTTCTTATGAGGAGCCTGAAACGCTGACGGTGCGCATCACCAGCTTCTCTTATAAAAAGGGAATCCCCGACGATGCCAGTGGCAATGGCGGTGGCTTTGTGTTCGACTGCCGTGCCATACACAATCCCGGCCGTTATGCCGAATACAAGCAGCTTACGGGACGAGACGCGCCCGTAATTGCCTTTCTCGATAGGGAGGAGGCCATGCAAGAGTTCCTTGATCACGTGTACGGCATAGTGGACTATTCCGTGGAGAAGTACAGTTCGCGCGGCTTCAAGAACCTCATGGTATGTTTCGGCTGCACAGGTGGTCAGCATCGTTCTGTATACTCGGCCGAACATCTCGCAGCTCATCTGGCCGAGAAGTATGGCGTGAGGGTCATACTCACTCATCGCGAGCAGGGTATATCCCGGGAATTTGCATCGAAAATGTAATTGTTAAAATTGTAATAGTAATAAAGCGTATGATTCTTATCGCCGATAGTGGCTCAACAAAGACCGACTGGTGCCTTTGCAACGAAGGTGCCCCTATCCTTGCTGTACAGACACAAGGCATCAATCCCTATCACCAAACTGAAGAAGCTATAGAGTTGGTGCTGGTCGAGGAACTGCTTCCTCAGCTCACCCGACTGCCCGATTCTCTGCATGTCATCTTCTATGGCGCAGGCTGTGCCAACGACACCGCTTGCGGTCGCGTGAGAGAGGCCATGCAGAGGGCGTTGTCTGCTGACGACATCACCATCCATAGTGACCTGCTCGGTGCCGCCCGCGCCCTATGTGGTCACGAGGAGGGTATCGCCTGTGTGCTTGGTACGGGCTCCAACTCCTGCTTGTTTGATGGCAAGGATATCATTGCCAATGTGCCCCCTCTTGGCTATATCCTTGGCGACGAGGGTAGTAGTGCCGTGCTGGGACGCCGGCTTGTGGGCGACTGTCTGAAGAATCAGCTCCCCGAGGCCGTGCGCAATGAGTTTCTTGCCGAGTATAATCTCACTCAGGAGACCATTTTAGAGAAGGTGTATCGCCAACCTCTGGCCAATCGTTTCCTTGCCAGCCTCACTCCCTTCCTCTCCAAGCATCGCGAAGTGCCTGAGGTGCACACCCTATTGGTCGAGAGCTTTGTCGATTTCTTTGTGCGCAATGTCAAGCAATACCGCCGTCCTTGGTTGCCCATCCACTTTGTTGGCTCCATCGCCAATGCTTTCAAAGCCGAGCTCAAGGAGGCTGCCGAGAGTCTGGGAATGGAGCTGGGCTGCATTCTCAAGAGCCCGATGGAGGGGCTCGTTAAATTCCATTGCGGTTAGATGTTTTGGGAATACCGTGTAGTTTTGAACGAATTCTGTCGGAACAGGGATGATTGTCGTTTTCTCAATCTTTTGTTTTAATATCTTAAATCTTATCAGTAAATTTGCATCCATTAGAAAATAAAAGAACTCGCTTATGCCTGCAGGACGATTGTATGTGGTGCCCACTCCGGTGGGAAATTTGGAGGATATGACCTTCCGTGCCATTCGTGTGCTCAAGGAGGCGGATCTTATCTTGGCAGAGGATACTCGTACGAGCGGTATCCTGCTCAAGCATTATGAGATAAAGAATACGCTGCAGTCGCACCACAAGTTCAATGAGCACAAAACTATTGAACCTCTCGTGCAACGTATACTGGCTGGCGAGACAGTGGCGCTCGTGTCTGATGCCGGCACGCCTGCTATCAGTGATCCGGGGTTCCTTCTCGTGCGTGAGTGTGTGCGTAATAATATTGAGGTGCAGTGCTTGCCTGGTGCAACGGCTTTTGTTCCCGCTCTCGTATCGTCAGGCTTGCCCAACGATAGATTCTGCTTTGAGGGATTCTTGCCTCAGAAGAAAGGACGTCAGACCCGTCTGTTGGCTTTGCAAGCGGAGCATCGCACGATGATTTTCTACGAGTCGCCCTACCGCTTGGTGAAGACACTGGCGCAATTTGCCGAGTACTTCGGTGCCGACCGTGAGGTGGCCGTTTGTCGCGAAATCTCGAAGCTTCATGAGGAGACCGTGCGTGGCACGCTCGCCGAGGTCATTGCCCACTTTACTGCTACGGAGCCACGTGGTGAGATTGTCATCATCCTTGGCGGTTGTCCCGAAGAAAAAGCGGTAAAGAATGATGAACATAAGAAAAACAAATAGAGTTGTATTTATAAAAAGACGTAACGTATGAAAAGATTTCTTTGTTTGGCTTTCTGTGTGGCTGCCTTCGTGAGCTGCACCAATGTGAAGCGTGAGAAGGAACTCACGGCGCAGAATGATTCGCTCACCGTAGCGCTCAATGAGAAGAATAGGGCGCTGGATCAGGCAATGTTGGCAATTGCCGATATTCAGGAGGGATTCCGTGCTATCAATGAGGCAGAGGGGCGTGTGTCGGTGCAGTCGCAAGGTGGCGAAGGTATTACCGATGCCGAGCGCTTGAAGGAGGATATCCTCTTCATCCAGCAGAAGATGGAGGCCAACCGTAAGCAGATTGCACAACTGGAGAAGAAACTCAAGGCGGGAGGTGCTGAGACTGCCAGCTTGCGCAAGGTGTTGGCCAACCTGCAGCAAGAACTCAACGATAAGGTAGCCAGCATTGCTGCCCTACAGGGTGAGTTGGCTCGCAAGAATATCCGTATTGCCGAGCTGGATAGTGCTGTGGTGATACTTACGGGCGATGTCAATACCCTTCAAGAAATTACTGAGGCACAGCAAGAGGTGATAGAGCAACAGGTGGACCAGCTCAATACAGCTTGGTATGTATATGGCACTACCAAGGAGCTCAAGGAGCAGAATATATTGAACAAGGGTGAGGTGCTCACCTCTACAGAGTTCAACAAGAATTACTTCACTGAGATTGATATCCGTGACGACAAGGTATTCCCTCTTTATGCCAAGCGGGCTAAACTGCTCACTACCCACCCTGCGGGCTCGTATGAGTTGACCAAGGATGATGACAAGCAGCTTACTCTTTGTGTGCTCGACCCAGAGACTTTCTGGAGCGTGTCGCGCTATCTGGTCATCCAAGTACGTTGATGCCTCGTGAAGCGCTATACCACTCTCTTTATTGATCTTGACAATACGCTGTATGACTTCTCGGGCAACTCCCGGGAGGCCTACTGCGCTGTATATGCGCTGCTTGGATACGGCCGCTGGTTTGACGGCTTCGAACATTACTTCACCATCTACGAGGGGTATAATCAGCAACTGTGGGCGCTCTATGCCGAGGGTAAGATTACCAAGGAGCACCTCAATGCCGAACGTTATGCTCATCCACTACGTGTGGCTGGTGTGCCTGATGCCGATGCCGTAGGTGCCCGCTTCTGGGCCGAGGCCATGCAGCGGCTTCCCCTTGGTAGGCGTCTGATGCCTTATGCCCGTGAGGCACTTGAATATCTGCGTCCCCGATACCGGCTCTATATCCTTTCCAACGGTTTCACAGAGCTGCAGGCACGCAAAATGCAGAGCGCCGGCATCGACCATTACTTTGATGGGGTGGTGCTTTCTGAAGATATCGGGGTCAACAAACCCGATCCTGCCATCTTCGAGCATGCCTTGCGGGTGGCTGGTGTGAGCAAGGCTGAGACCCTGATGATAGGCGACAACTTTGAAGTCGATATAGAGGGGGCACAACAGGTAGGAATTGATCAGGTATTTTATAATGTGGGTAGATTATCCTTGGGTGACAAGCGTCCTCCTACCTATACCATAGAGTCACTTTGGGAACTGAAAGATATATTATAATAAATAAAGGATGCCCGAAAAGGCATCCTTTATTTAATTCTTTTTGCTGTATCTTATTCCGGATGAATAGCCTCAGAGGGGCAAGCGTCGGCGCAAGTGCCACAGTCAACACAAGCTGCAGGGTCGATTACATACTTGGTATCGCCTTCAGAGATAGCCTCAGAGGGACACTCGTCAACGCAGGTACCACACTTGATACAGTCATCATTAATTACGTAAGCCATAATTCTATTGTTTAAAGTTATTCGTACTAACACTACAAAGGTAAGGCTTTTCTTCGCCCGATGTTCTATCTTACCCCTGTTTTTTGCTATATTTGAACCTCGTCTAAATAATAAACGTGTGTTGCTGCCGTTATATAGGGGTATGGACACGAGAAGACACGTCAGCCGTTCGTGCATTATTGGGATAGTGACATTGGTCGTACTGACCATTTGCCCGCAGCGTCACTTTGCGCAAGAGCGCAAGGTGCAGAACCGTCCGTATATCGATATGCGTCGTTGGCACTATGGATTCCTCTTCGGACTTCACATGCAAGACCTTGAGTTTACGAACAATGGCTATGTTCACACGCAGGAAGACGGTACGCAAGAGTTTTGGTTCACCGATGTAGCTGCTTATAATCCAGGCTTCTCGGTTGGTGTGCTGGGCGAATTGTATCTCACTAAGCACCTTTCGCTACGTTTTATCCCTACGATGCATTTTGGCGACAAGATGGTCTATTTCCGTGAGCAGATCAGCGGAGCGGTAGAGAAGCAGAACATCAAGTCAACCTATCTCTCCGTACCCGTCGATGTGAAATATTCGGCCCAGCGATTCAACAACTATCGTCCGTACGTGGTGGCTGGTCTTGCACCGATGATTGACCTCACGGTAAAGAAGCAGAAAGCACTGCTCACCCAACGATTTGACCTCGCTTTGGAGATGGGTTTCGGCTGCGACTTCTATCTTCCCTTCTTCAAACTTATTCCTGAGTTGAAGTTCTGCTTCGGTCTTACCGACTTGTTGGTGAAAGACCGTAGTGACCTTATAGATAAGAACCTGCTCAAATATACCTCTGCACTCGACGGAGTGTCGAGTCGCATGGTGGTGCTTACCCTCTATTTTGAGTAAACTTCAGTTAGCTTTTATCTTTTCTTCGCACCTTCCGAGATGAGCAGCAGCTTGTCGCCGGCCTGGAGGTGCAGTGATCCGTTGGGCACGAGGAATTCGGTGCCGCGCTTGACTATCATCACAAGGGCACCTTCAGGGAGTTCCATTTCCTTCAGTGTGTCGCCATCGGTAAGCATGGCGGGGGTGACGGTTAGGTCGGTTAGGTCGGTGTCAATCTCGTCGGGGAGCTCTACTCCGAAGTCATTGCCTGTCTTCTCCAACGGAGCCGAGAGTCCAAGCTTACGGGCAAAGAAGGGCAGGGTAGTGCCCTGCAGGATGAGCGAGAGGATGGTGATGAAGAATACGATGTTGAATATCTGGTCGGCTCCCTCAACGTCTGCTACCACGGGATAGGTAGCGAAGATGATGGGTACGGCACCGCGCAGGCCTACCCAAGAGATGTAGAGCTTGGAGCGGGCGGTGATCTTGCGGAAGGGGAGCAGGCTGATGGCTACGCTGAGCGGGCGGCCGATGAGAATCATGAAGGCTGCCACGAGGATGGCTACGAGGGCTACATCGAGCATCTCGTGCGGATTGACGAGCAGACCGAGGAGGATAAACATGATGATCTGGAAGAGCCAGGTGAGGCCGTCAAAGAAGGTGGATATCTCCTTGCGATTGGCAATCTTGGAATTACCGATCATCATGCCCGAGATGTATACGGCAAGGTAGCCGTTGCCCTTGAAAAGATCGCACACGGAGAAGGTGAAGAACACTACGGCGAGCATGAAGATGGGGTAGAGGGCCTTGTTTTCGAGGTTGAGCTTGTTGATGACGTATACGGCTCCCTTGCCTGTGCCGTAGCCGATGAGGGCTCCGAAGACAAACTGCTGCAGGAAGGAGACGATGATGGCACCGGTACCGCTCACCTCACCCGAGATGAACTGGATGAGTACGATGGTGAGCATGTAGGCCATGGGGTCGTTAGAACCACTCTCCAGCTCAAGCATGGGACGGAGGTTGTGCTTGAGGTTCATCTTCTGCTGGCGCAGGATGGCAAACACCGAGGCCGAATCGGTTGATGACATGGTGGAGGCTAACAGCAGGGAGGGCAGGAAGGCAAAGTAGATGTTGCTCCACTCCATGCCTGAGAGCCACCAGATGAAGAGACCGGTGAAGATGGCGGTGAGCAGTACACCCACGGTAGAAAGCACGAGTCCTGGTGCCAGCACAGGCTTGATCTCCTGGAACTTGGTGTCCATGCCGCCTGAGAAGAGGATGATGCAGAGGGCTATCATACCGACGAACTGGGCATCTTTCATGTCGTTGAACTGGATGCCGAGTCCGTCGCTGCCGAAGAGCATACCTACAAAGAGGAACAGTAACAGGGTGGGGACACCGAAGCGGGCACTGGTCTTGCTCACTGCGATGCTCACGAAGAGCAGGATGGAGCCTACGAGGAGGATATTTCCAGAGGTAATCATGCTTTTAATTATGAATTATGATTTATCTTTTAACCATTAACTTTTAATCTTTAGTTTTTATTTTTTAATTCCAGAGTTGGGAGTTAGCCTTCACGGACAAAGTCGAGCATTTCGAGGATTTCTTCTCGGGTGGCGGTGCGATTGATGCGTATGTCGCCGATGTTGCCGAGGAGGGTGAAGCGTATCTCGCCTGCCACGTTCTTCTTGTCATGCTGCATCAGCTCGTAGAGCTCGTCGTAGTCGTTGCAGCTGAAAGGCGGTGTGCCGTATACCTCTTTTATGAAAGAGAGCATCTGGCGCAGTTTGTCGGCGGGGAATCCTTCGCGAAGGTGCGACAGGTATAGTTCGCCGATGAGCCCCCATGCTACGGCATAACCGTGCAGGCAGGGGGTACCGTGGCGCATGGCCAGTGTCTCATAAGCGTGCCCGAGTGTATGGCCTAAGTTCAGTGCTTTGCGGATGTGCTGCTCCGTGGGATCCTGCTCCACGATATGTTCCTTGGTGTGTATCGACTCCATGATGAGCTGCTGCAGCTCGGCAAGGTCGGGATTGTTGAGGTCGAAGTGCATGAGCTGTGCCCAATGTTCCTCGGTGCTGATGAGCCCGTGCTTGAGCATCTCGGCAAAGCCCGAGACGAGATTGGCCGTGTCGAGTGTTTGCAGGAACGTGGAACAAACCACTACGGTATCGGCGGGGCAGAAGGCACCAATCTCGTTCTTCAGCGAGTGGAGGTTGATACCAGTCTTGCCACCTACGGCTGCATCGACCATCGACAGCAGCGTGGTGGGCATATTGATGTAGTGTATACCGCGTTTGTAGGTGGCTGCAGCAAAGCCGCCAAGATCGGTCACCATGCCTCCACCTACATTGATGAGCAGTGAGTGACGTGTGGCACCGTGACTCGACAGTTCCTCCCACACGTGGCAAAGTGTGTCAATATGCTTATTGTCGTCACCGGCAGGGATGGTGATATGATACCCTTCGCTGAGGGTTTGCTCTATGAGCGGGTAGCACAGTCGGGCGGTGTGCTCGTCGGTAAGGACGAACAGGCGGTCGTAGCTTAGCTCGCTGAGTAGCTCACTCAATGTTTCGCTCAGGTGATTGGTGCTGATGATGTGTTGTTTAGTCATCTTTATCGAAAATTTTTGCAAAATTAGTGTATTTTTTTGGTGGATGGGTATGTCGTTTCGCTTTTATGCGTATTTTTAAACCTTTTTTGTGAATCAAAGTCATATTATCGTTGATTGTAAAATGAGTAAATATAGTATATATAATAAGGGTATGAAGAAATTGTTGTTCCTGCTTGTCGTAGCGTTGTGTGGCGTGAGTGGCTCAATGGCGCAGGACAGAAAGGTGAGAGTGACGGGTAATGTCACTGATTATGAAACATCCGAGCCGGTGATAGCGGCTACTGTGCAGCTGTTGGCATTGCCTGACAGTAGTTTTCAGACGGGTGCCACGACGGATGATAAGGGACGTTTCGAGATGGAGGAGCGCCTCAGATTAGGAAACTATCTGTTGAAGGTATCATTCGTGGGCTATGGCGACGAGTTTCGCAACTTAACTGTGACTGATGAAACACGCCGTGTACGGTTCGACTCGATACGTCTCAAGACCGATGCTCTGCTGCTCAAGGAGGCTGTCATAGAGGCTCAGATGGCACAGGTGCAGGTCGTGGACGATACGGTGGTATTCAATGCCGAGGCATTCCGTGTGCCCGAAGGGTCGGCTTTGGAGGAGCTTATCCGTAAACTCCCGGGCTATGAAGTGGGCGATGACGGTACGGTGACTTATAATGGACAGACAGTGAGTAAGATATTGGTTGATGGTAAGGAATTTTTTTCCAACGACAAGTCTATCGCAATGAAGAACCTGCCGGCCAATATGGTAAAGAAAATCAAGAGCTACGAGAAGAAGAGTGACCTTGCTGAGGTAACAGGCATTGATGATGGCGAGGAGGAGTTGGTACTCGACCTGACGGTGAAAGATGATGCCAAGAAGGGCTGGTTCTCAAATATTGATTTGGGTTACGGACGTCCCACACAAGAGACCGCCTACGATATCAACAACCTATATACGGTGAAGGGTATGGTCAATCGTTTCAAGGAGAATGAGTTCTATTCCGTAATCCTCTCTACGAACAATGTGAACGACAACGGCTTTCCTGGTGGCGGTGGCCGTGGTGGCCGTGGCGGTGGCAATGGCATGACTCAGAGCTCTATGGGCGGTTTCACCATGGCACGCAACTTCGGTGATGAGGTGAAGAAGAACAAGACTCGCTATTCATTGGGAGGTAATGTGCGCTTCTCGTATAGAAGCTCTGATTCGCAGAGCCAGACCGCCTCGGAGACCTTCTTGACGCAGGGCAGCGACAACTCCTTTTCTAACAGCAAGAGTCAGTCTTTGAATAATAATTTGAGCTTGAATGCCGATATGCGGTTCGAATGGAATCCTGATACGATGACCAACATCGTGTTCCGTCCGGGTGTGTCGCACTCTACCTCTGCAAACTCTTCGGAGAGTCTTTCTGCAACGTTCAACAGAGACCCTTATGCTACACTCAATGACTTGGATAAAGAGGAGTTTGACGACCCGCTGGATGATGTTTGGGTAGATACGCTTTATGATAGCCGTATCAACTACAACAGTCGTCAGTCGGCAGGTGGTAGTGAGAATACCTCGGTGAACGGAAACCTACAGTTCAACCGTCGCTTTGGCAATAAGGGACGTAATCTGACCTTGCGTATTGCCGGCGGATACACTACCAGCGAGAGCTACTCGAGTTCTACTTCGTTTACCCGTTTCTATCAGCGCAACGACAGTGTGTCTACCATCAATAGGTACAACACCACTCCGTCGAAGACTTATAACTACAATGCGCGTGCTATGTGGAGCGAACCGTTGTGGGAGGCTACTTTCCTACAGTTGAGCTATCAGTTCAGTTATCGTTACAACGACAGCAAGCGCTCAACCTTTGACTTGCCTGATAACTTGGAAGATTGGCAGCTCCCCGACTGGGTGCTTCCTGATGACTACGAGCGTTACTGGAGCGAGGAACTGAGCCGCTTTGCTACTTACGAGAACTTCGACCACGATATTACAGCTCAGCTTCGCTTCATCCGCGAGAAGTATAATATGAATGTGGGCTTCTCATTGCTCCCGCAACGAAGTAAGATGAATTATGAGTATATGGGGCACGATATCGATACCGTGCGCACGGTCTTCAACTTCACCCCCACGATGAACTTCCGCTACCGCTGGAGTAAGCAGCGCAGCTTGCGCATCAATTACCGTGGTCGCAGCAGCCAGCCTTCGATGACCGACCTGCTCCCCATTACCGACGACAGCAATCCGCTGAACATCACGATGGGTAATCCTGGATTGAAACCTACTTTCAACAATAACCTTAACGTGCGTTTCCAGGACTTCAATGTAGACCGTCTGCAGAATATCTCGGCCAATATCGGTATGGGAAGTACGCTCAACAGCATTGTCAACAAGATTACTTATAATGAAGAAACGGGTGGACGTATTTCGCAACCTACCAATCTCGATGGTTGGTGGAGCAACTGGAATGCCAATGCCGGCATAGCCTATAATACAGCTCTGCCCAACCAGCATTACAAGGTGAGCTCATCTACCAATGCCCGCTATAGCTATCAGGAGGGCTATGTGCGTACAGCCTCTGCTTCGGGTGAGTTCCCCCTGTCGGCTACTCGATCAGTTACTCTTTCGGAACGTCTGACCGGAACCTATCAGAACGATTGGTTTGAGGTGACGCTACAAGGCTCAATCAATTACAATCGTGCTCGCAATACTTTGCAGCCTACGGCCAATCGAGATACATACTCCTTCTCCTATGGCCCGTCGACCAATATCAACTTGCCTTGGTGGAATCTGAAGGTGTCGTCAGATATCGGCATGAACAGTCGTCGAGGATATAGCGATCCCGAATTCAATACCGACGAACTTATCTGGAACGCCCAGGTTTCGAAGAGCTTCTTGGCGCAGAATGCAGCAACCGTGAGCGTGCAGTTCTACGATATCCTCGGTCAGCAGAGTAATGTGAGCCGTGTCATCAATGCCACGATGCGCAGTGATACGCAGTACAACACCATCAACAGCTATTTCATGGTACATTTCATCTATCGTCTCAACCTCTTTGGTGACAGGGAGTCACGCGGTCAGATGCGCGGTGGCGGTGGCTTCGAAGGTGGTCGTGGCGAGATGCCTATGCGTGGCGGTGGAAGGCCTATGGGAGGTGGTTTTGGCGGCCCTGGCGGCGGTTTTGGCCCCATGTAGAGAAAAAAAACGAGACTTTTTAGGATTTTTTTTTCAAAAATGCTTGCAATGGTTTGATTTTTATTATATTTGCATCCGTAATCAATTAAACTCTAAAGACAATGAAAGAACTCGTTGAAAAAATTCAGGAAAAGTATGCTGCTTTCGCTACTGATGCAGCTCTCCAAGTAGAAAAGGGAAACAAGGCTGCTGGTACACGTGCTCGTAAGGCTTCTCTCGAGTTGGAGAAGATGATGAAGGAGTTCCGTAAGGCTTCTCTCGAGGCTGCGAAGTAATTGATAGCTCAGCATCATTTGAAAAAGGCCATTGATACCGAACGGTGTCAGTGGTTTTTTGTTGTTTATAGTATATAGGAATCAGTTAGGATTGCATCGTAGATGAGGTGTGCGTTGCACTTTTTAGTAAATATATGTTATAATTTATCCCGATAAGGTTGTAAAACAAGATAGAATGGTTAACTTTGATACGACATTAGCCTTCGAATGATATGTTTCCTTTGCTGACGACATCTGATACGCTGTTTGCCCTTGTGCTCGAGGTGCTGTTTGTCATCATTTGGGTGGGCACCATTTTTGTGGTTATCACAGAGAACCGCAATCCGGTGAAGACGCTGGCCTGGGTGATGGTGCTGGTGTTCCTGCCCGTTATCGGTTTCGTGCTGTATGTGTTCTTCGGCATGGACATGCGGCAAGAGAAGGTGATAGGCAAGCGTAGCTTGTCGAAGTTACTCAAGGAGGCACTGCTCAACTATAAGGACTATGCCGTGCCCGCACCACCTCCTCCCTATGAGAAGTTGGTGCGCATGATGAGGCATGCCAACCAGTCGTACCTCTTGCCGGCCAATAAGGTAACCACGTTTACGGATTTTCCCTCCATGTTGCACGATCTGCTGTGCACTATTGCATCGGCCAAGCAGCATATACACGTGCAGTTCTATATATTCATGGACGATGCTGTGGGTCGCTTGCTGCGCGATGCGCTTATCGACAAGGCGCGGCAGGGCGTCAAGGTGCGCCTGCTCTACGATGATGTGGGCTCCTGGAAGGTCAGGAACCGTTTCTTCCGTGTCATGAAGGAGGCAGGCATTGAGGTATACCCGTTTGGTGAGGTGAAGTTTGCTGCGCTGGCCAAGCGTGCCAACTACCGCAACCACCGTAAGGTGGTGGTGATTGACGGCAAGGTGGGCTACATTGGCGGCATGAATGTGGCTGAGCGCTACTACAAGGGGGTGGCTTGGGGGCACTGGCGCGATACGCATATCCGTATCGATGGCATGGCTGCCAATGCTTTGCAGACCTCTTTCTTCGTCGATTGGTACTATGCTTCACGTGTGTTGGTGAGCGATGGCAACTGCTTCCCCAAGGTGCTGCAGCAGGGCACTACCGATATGCAGATAGTGACCTCCTATCCTATGGGCGAGTGGAAGACAATCATGCAGGGCATGCTGCAGGTGATATGCCAGAGCCGCCACTACCTCTATATACAGACGCCCTATTTCTTGCCTACCGAGCCTATACTCACAGCCTTGCGCAATGCGGCATTGGCCGGTGTAGATGTGCGCCTCATGGTGCCACGCCATGGCGACAGCCTCCTGGCCGACCTTGCCTCGCACTCTTACTATAAGGAGGTGATGACTGCCGGTGTCAAGATATACCAGTACGAAGCGGGCTATCTGCACGCTAAGGTGATGTTGGCCGATGACAATTTTGTTACGGTAGGCTCTACGAACTTTGATTTCCGCAGTTTCGAGCATAACTTTGAGATCAATGCCTTCATCTACGACCCCGTAGTGGTGAAGGATATGAAGCGCATCTTCATGGCTGACCTGAAGTGCTCGTCGCGCATTATTGCCGAGGAGTGGCGCAAGCGTCCTTTGTGGAACCGCTTCTGGGAGTCACTCGTGAGGCTGCTCTCGCCGCTGCTGTGATTACTCCTCCTCAGCTTGCTCTTGCTGCTCTTCCTGCTTTGTTCCGAAGAAACTGAAATGTACGCTGCCATAGATGCGCTCCTGTATAAATTGGGGGTGTGAGGCAAAGCTGTGTTCCTTGCCGTGCTCCAGCACGAGTAGTCCGTCGGGGGTGAGCAGCCCGCCACCGAGGATGAGGTCGGGCAGTTCGGCCAGGCGGGCCAGTGCATAGGGTGGGTCGGCGAAGATGAGGTCGAAGCTGTCGTGACACCGTTCTATGTAGCGGAACACGTCGGTGCGCAGCGGCAACCAGTCGGTCTCTTTCAGCTGCTCCTTTACCTTATATATAAAGGCGTGGTGCGAGGGTTCGCGCTCTACAGAGACAACGCGCCCGCATCCGCGCGAGACGAACTCCAGGCTGATGCTGCCTGTGCCGGCAAAGAGGTCGAGCACATTGGCACACTCCTCGAAGTCGATAAGATTGGTGAGCACGTTGAAGAGGTTTTCCTTGGCAAAGTCTGTAGTGGGGCGTGCCTTGAAGGTGCGTGGCACCTCGAAGGTGCGCCGTTTGTATTTTCCGCTGATTACTCGCATGCTATGAGGGCTTGAAGGTCGAAGGGTATCTCGCCTATGCGTGCCAGCTCCGTGGAGTGGAACTCTTCGGCGGGATGTATGGTGTGTATATGCTCTATGAATCTCTCCAGCTCCTTGGTCAGCTCCTTGGCGTTGCGTGCATAGCCTGCGAGGTGCAGGGTGTCATCGGTTTGCGACAGACCCAACATCTGCCAGCAGTTGAGCACGAAGTATAGCGTGTCGGCAGTGTTGCGGTTGCTGAAGGTGTTGATGAAGAGCGGTGCGCCATTGGCAAAGCATAGCAGGTCGATGCTGCGCTTGCGCAGGTGTGCCAGGCAGTAACGCTGTCCGTTGGCAAAGCTGTGCTCCACACCGTAGTTGATGAGCGCACTGATGGGGGGGCATATCTGCGCCTTGGGGTAGCGCTCCGTGAGCAGCTGGTGCAGCTGGCGTTCTATGCCGAAGAGAACCACGGCTTGTTCTTCGCCTACGAGATTGTGCATCACGACGGTACTTCCGGGCAGCTGTGCAAAGTTCTGCACATACAGCTCCCGCTCATACGATTCGTCGTAGTATTCCTTAGGCACGATGGTGTAGTCGGCATTGGCCACTATTACGTTGACCTTGCTGTAGCTGTGCTTCAGCATCTCAGTCTCCTGTATGGCGGCTTTGAGGTTTGCCGTCAGCGATTTCGCGGGGTCAATGCCGTATGGCTGGTAGGCATACTGCTCCTCGGCTTGGGGGTTGTGTGCCGCAAAACAAAATCCATCCGTACTCAGACGGATGGATAGTGTGTATTGCTTGGTGTGGTTGAAATCAATCACAATAAAAGTCTATGTTCTATTCCTTCGGTTTGTTTTGATTACTCCCAGTTACCGGCGTTGTTGTTACCAACCTCGGCATCACCTACCTTCAGACCCGGATAGCGACCGAGTTCTAACTGCAGGTCGATGAGGTTGTTCAGCTCATCCCTGTTGATACCCTCGAGGTATGCCCTGTACGGAGTCTTGGCCTCGAAGAGATAGAGCTTGTTGCCCGACTTGCTGCTTGAGTCGCAACCTGTGCGCAACTCAAACTCGGCACCATTGCCGAAGGGTACGTAGCGCAGTGAGTCGATGTTGAAGCCTTTCGGATACAGTGTGTCGAGTGCCAACACCCACATGGTGTCGCGGCTGAAGATATACTCCTCTACCTGTCCGTCCTTACCCAACTTTACCAAGCCTGCCTTCTCTACCTCTTGCCATTTCTTCTTGGCCTGTGCAGGTTTAGCCTTGCGGGCATCGTCAATCAGCTGCATGGCCTTGCTCTCGGTGAGGCCGTCCTCGAGTTGCTTGTCGGTAAGCTCACCCACCTTTCTTACGAAGGGGAGGCTGTCGTTCTTCACGAAGGCAATCAGCTCGTCAAAGTTGTCGGTGTACTGACCCATATTCTGGTCACGGAATGCCACCTGTGCGGTACGGATGTCAATCAAGCGGGCGATGATTTGCTTCTCTCTCGCTTCGCGTTCCTTACCAAAGTTGATAGTGCCCATGATGCTGCCTACGCAGATGTATGCGAGGCCGCATACGCACACTAATAAAACAATATTTACTACTTTTTTCATGTTTATATGATTTATTTGATTAATTTCGTGCTGCAAAAGTAAGACAAATAGTTTGAAAATACTATAAATAATCCATTTTTTTCTTCTAAGGTAGATGATAAATAGTTTTCTAAGTGCCAAAATACGCGAAAATTTCGCTTACCCCCCCACCGGCGAGCAGTCCGAGGCCATCAACCTCATGGGCGAGTTCCTCATGTCGCGCCGAGGCATGGAGCTGTTTCTTCTGCGTGGCTATGCCGGTACCGGAAAAACCACCCTCGTAGGTGCCCTTGTCAGGACACTTGCCCAGCTGCGCCAGCCCGTCGTGCTCATGGCTCCCACGGGGCGTGCGGCCAAGGTCTTCTCGTCCTACTCGGGTTTCCCTGCCTACACCATCCACAAGCGCATCTACCGTCAGAAGTCAATTACCGACGACAGCTCCTTCTCGCTCAACGTAAACCTCTCCAAGCATACCCTCTTCATCGTCGATGAGGCTTCCATGATATCCAACGAAGGCCTCTCCTCGGTCTTCGGTACAGGTCGCCTGCTCGACGACCTCGTCCAGTATGTCTACTCCGGCGAGGGATGCCGTCTGATGCTCATGGGCGACACCGCCCAGCTGCCTCCCGTAGGCGAGGAGGAGAGTCCCGCCCTCTCGCCCCCGCTGCTTTCGGCCTACGGCCTCGAAATCTTCGAGACCACCCTCACGCAGGTGATGCGCCAGCTCTCCCAGTCGGGCATCCTCTACAATGCCACTATGGTGCGCTGCAGGCTCCTTGAGCTGCAAAACGAGTTCAGCCCGGCGCTCTCCCGGTCTTCAGTCTTCAGCTTCCGGTTTCCCGACGTTGTCCGCATCGCCGGCAGTGAGCTGGTAGACTCGCTGAGCACCTCCTACTCCCGTTGGGGCACCGACGAATGCATGGTCATCTGCCGCTCCAACAAGCGGGCCAACATCTACAACCTCGGCATCCGCAACATGATTCTCGACCGCGAAGACGAGCTCAACACCGGCGACCGCCTCATGATAGTGAAGAACAACTACTATTGGATAGAAAAAGAGTTGAGAGAGGCCCCCCTTCCCTCTTCCCCTCCTCTCTCCTTCATCGCCAACGGCGACATAGCGGTGGTGCGCCGTGTGCGTCGCACGCGCGAGCTCTACGGCTTCCGCTTTGCCGATGTGCTGCTCACCTTCCCCGACTACGACGACTACGAGCTCGAGGCCACCATCCTGCTCGACACTCTCCACTCCGAGTCGCCTGCCCTTACCCGCGAGGAGAGCGACCGCCTCTTCGAGGGCGTCATGGAGGACTACGCCCACGTCGCGCAGAAGAAGGAACGTTACAAGCTGCTGCGCGAAGACCCCCACTTCAATGCCCTGCAGGTCAAGTATGCCTATGCCGTCACCTGCCACAAGGCGCAGGGTGGCCAGTGGAGCTGTGTCTATCTCGATCAGGGTTACCTCCCGCCCGATGCCTCCACCATCGACTACTACCGCTGGCTCTACACCGCCTTCACCCGCGCCACCGAGCAAATATACCTCGTCAACTGGCCGGAGCAATAGAGCAGCTTATCGAAACTTTGTGCACCAACAAACAAAAATTAGTACCTCGATGTAACGTCAATTAATACCTCGACAAAAGTAATATTCCAAGACTTGGAATATATATTGTCAGTCTTGGAATGAATATTGCCAGTCTTGGAATATAGAACACGAAGCATAAGTTACGATAAAAGGCAGTGTTCTCTTATGATAAATATGCAAGAACTATGATGTAAAGTCAAATCATAACTTATGATTACTTAATCACAACTTATAATTAAGTAATCAGAACTTGTGATTACTTAATCAGAACTTATGATTTATGTTTACATAAGGGGTGGTAAAGGGTTTATCTCTATTAAAACCAACTTTTTCCTTATATGATTATATTTTCTTTGATAAACTATTCTGAATTTATATCGAACTTACGTTAAAATAATTCTTCTTCCATTGTTCGTGTTTCAGAATTAAGTTGTACTTTTGCAGTATCTCCGCGCCGATACCTTGATTTGGTTGTACGGATTAAGGTGGCTGGGTGGGGATGACATAATGGAAAAAGCGTTTACTTAGCGCTTTGTTCTTGACACTCTGAAATCTGGCAGTTTCAATCCCGTCAAAGACAAAGGCAACGGTAGATGCCTATGGGTATGTTATATCAAAAACATTCAGGGTGCTTGTGTGTTAATGCAAGTGCAGTTTGTGCATATTACATATCGGCGTGGGCTTCGGCGTTGCTCGTTTCGACGGGATGGGCGATGCCAGAGCCTCAGAGTGTGGGACGAGTGACAGGTACAGATTCCCACGCTTTTTTATTTTAAATACCCATTAAGAGGCTGTGGTGGGGAGTTTGGCACAGCAAAGAAATGATGTTATGAAAAGGTTTTTCGTAAGTTTGGTTATGCTGCTGAGCCTGTCGGCAGCTAATGTGTTTGCACAGAGTTCGCTGATTGCTACGCTCAGCCACGAAGGTGAGATTACGGCTTTTTATGGTGCTGATGCTTTGAAAGAGGCACATGAGGCAGCGGCTCATGGTGATGCTATTACGCTTTCGAACGGTACGTTTGTTGCCACAGATATCACCAAGGCGGTGACATTGCGTGGTGCGGGAATGCAGGTGGATACTGTTAACAATGTGTTGCCCACAACGATTATCGGAGATTTCACTATTCAGATTGCTGACACTGTGACGAAGAAATTGACGGTGGAGGGAATATATCATAATCACATGATAACCGTAAAGGGTCATTTGGAAGGAGCGAGATTTATCAAGAACCGTTTCAAAATATTTGGAGCGTATTCTAATAGTATTTCTAGTGGTGAAATTGTCAATTCAAGTTTCTTGCATTGCAAGATAACTGAAAGTTTTAAAATGTGTTCTAATTGCGACGTGTTGCTGAACAACTGCTATGTATGTGGTCTGAGTTCTGATTACTCTTCCTCATCAGTACAGCTCTTGAACAGTGTCGTACAGATTAAAAATGGATACATTGCTAATAATGTTAATATAGTATTATATAACTGTATTTTCATTGGGACTAAATATAATAGTAGTGACTATTTATCATCTAGTTGTGTCGCTTATAATTGCGTCGCGATGAATTGTTACGACAACAAATTCTTCAAAAACATTCCCAACACCACGAACCAGATGAGTACATTTCAGGCGGTGTTCAAGGATTTCACAGGCACCTATTACGACAACACGACTTTTGAACTCACAGATGAAGCCAAATCCCAATATTTAGGGTTAGATGACACCCAAGTGGGCATTTACGGTGGCAACTTCCCCTATGACCCCACAACGAGCAATCCGCATATCACCAAATGCAACGTGGCTGCCAAGTCTACGGCTGATGGCAAGTTGAGTGTGGACATTGAGGTGAACGGCGCAGAGTGATTACGTGCGTACCTATTTACATGATATAAATACGCAGACACTATGCGAAAAATTATGCTATACCTCTGCTTGCTTTGCATAGGTGCGATAGCAAGGGGGCAGACAGTGTATGAATATGTCTACTGGTTTGATGACGACTATGCAGCACGGCAAACGGCTGTGAGCAACAGCAGTGCGTGGCAGTTTGAGGCCGATGCATCGGCTCTTGACGAGTCGTTCCACACGTTGCACGTGCAAGTGCGTGATACGGTGTGGAGTTCGCCTGTGATACGTATGTTTATTAACCTGCGCAATGTGAGTGTGCGCGACGGTCGCTACTGGTTTGACGATGAAGATGAGAATCAGCATGCAGTATACGGTGTGAACGGGCTGTTCGATGTGGATGTATCGCAACTGAGCGATGGCTTGCACACCATTCATTACGTGGCCATGGATGCCAAAGGCTTTGTCACGCCCACCGTATCGCGTCAGTTCATAAAGATACCGAAGGCAGACGGCACGATGACTGCCCATTATTGGTTTGACAATGATAACAGCACGATGGTGACTGCCACCACCGAACTGATATGGCTCAATGTCAGTGCCCTTGACGATGGCTTACATACGCTGCATGTGATGGCCGAGAGCACATCGGCTACACAGACGCTCAGCTATCAGTTCCTGAAGATTCCGCAGACCGATGGAGTGGATTACCTCAACTGCTTGTGCTACCTCGATGGCAAGCTCTATCATCAGGAGCGTGTGGCTTCGTCGGGCGGTATCGTGCATTGGGAGTTCGATGTGAGCGGGCTGGCTCAGGGTATCCATAATCTTCAAGTGCAGACGGTGACCCCGAGCGGTGCTGCCACGGGACTATACGAAAGCATGTTCTTGCGCACCACGACTCATGCCGAGATGGCTTCTCTCAAGTGCTTCTACACCATTGACAATGCAGATACGTATATTGAGGCCGGCACGTATGCCAATGGAGCTTTCCACTTCGACCTCGATGTATCGGCTCTTGATGATGGTTTGCACCAGCTAGCCTATATGCTCGTGGGCGACAATGGAGTGAGCACCAAGGTGAGTTCGGCTTTCTTTATGAAGACACCACTGGGCGGCAATGGCATCACACAGTATTGGTACTGGCTCAACGATGACGATGCCAACAAGACGGTGGTGAAGCTCGAGGAATGCACCAATCCCTTCCAGCTCATCGGGCTGCTGCCTGTGGAGTCCGTGCCTATCCGCTCATCGCTCTTCCACTTCGAGGTGGACGAGGAGCAGGGACCTATGGTGTATGCCAAGAACGAGTTCCATATCCGCTTCTACGATGCCACGGGTCGGTTGGTGGATGCTACGAGGCCTTACTTGGATTATAATGTAAGTGAGAAGGTAACTGGCACGGAAGAGATAAAGAAATCGCAGACCTTTGCTCGCCCTGTGGAGAATGGCATCAAGTGGTTTACCCTGCAGGCTTGCGAGGGTGATACGATTGCGTTCCGCGGTAGTCAGGCATTGTCGTTGCAAGTGTTCTCTCCAAGCGGAAAGGAGCTGTACGCTGCATCTGGCGCTGAGTCTGTCAAGTGGGGCGGTTGCCACACTTGGGAAGAGGGTACCCACTATGTAGCCGTGCATGATGTCACAGGCTCACGACCTAACGTGACACTCGACTATCTGCACATGGACAAGTACGATGTGGTGGATCAGGATGTGCGTGTCGTAGGGAACGGTGGTTGCAGTACTATTACGTTCTATGGAAACGGATTTGACTATCTTAAAAGCGTTTGTCTTATAAATGATTTGAATGATACGATTAGGTGTTTTAGTGTCAATCATGTTAGTGATGCCTCTGTTTCGTGTATCTTTGATTTTGCAGGTAACGAAGTCGGAATTTATAATGCTTTATTTGAATTTGTAGATGAAAGCAAATTGTTTAATGAGGCTATTATTGTAGAAGAACCTACAGATATATCAATTACAACTCATGTGGAATATCCTGCACAATATTTGCGTGGTACGACAACGAGTTATACAATACAAGTTCGCAATAATGGAAATATGACAGCTTATTCACTCCCTCTCTATCTGTATATTTCCACTCCATCACTTGAAGGAATCAGCTATATTGATGTAGAAGGATTGGAACTGCCTGGGATATTTAGCGAGGTTGATATGACTGATTTTTCTTATGAAGATAAACAAATGCTTGGGACATTAGAAAAGAGTATCGGAGATAGTCACTACTTCATTAAATCTAAAACAGTCGATGCAGATACAGGAGATAGCATTATAACCCGAGCAGGATATTTCTTTGTAAATATTGCTCCTCATTCTACCAAAACGATTGAGCTTAATATTACATCAAATGAGACAGTTGATGCTTGGGTTACCATTCCTGATAGTTGGCACAGTGGGAAAATAGAAGATGCGGTGTATGTAAACTCTATGCGTTCGACGCAAAAAATGAATCCGTATTGCTGCTATCGTGATAAAATAGAATGTGTAGCGAATATTCTTGTAGATGGTTTGGATTTGGTGTCTGCAATTACTGGATGTCTAAAATGTCCCGCGTCTGTTGCTGTTTCTATTGTTGATTGTGCAGCAAGTGCCTTGAACACTGTGATTTCTTCAATAGGGACTGTTATGTGTGATGAGAATAACTTTAAGGAGGATTTCGCTCAAGCAGCATGGAATGTCGCTCAGAGAGTCGGAATGTCATTGCCTGGTACAATTATGGGATGTGCTTCTACATTCTTAGGATTGAATAAAAAAGATGATGCAGCGCAGTTGTTGAGTTCGTTAGTTGTTTCTTGGGATTTTACAGTTATTGCAAAACCTATTATTGATTGTAGCAAAGCTTTTTCTCAGAAAATACCAGGATGTCCTCCTGTACCTCCCAAAGGCGGAAAATCCTCTCCTGTGAACTCATTTGACCCCAACGAGATCTACGGCTATCTGTCACCTTCAGGCAGTAAGTTCATAGCCAAGGATTCGGTGGAGACAGTGAACTATCGCATTGAGTTTGAGAACGACACAGCCTTTGCCACCAGTTCGGCTCACGTGGTGGAGATTCGCGATACGTTGGATGCTTGCTTCTTCGAATTGGGTACATTCGCACCTACCTATATTAGTATAGGAGACAAGCGCGAGCAATTGGATGGTACTCCTAACTTTGTACGCACCGTTGATATGCGTCCCCAAATCAACACGGTAGTGCAAGTGGAGGGAGAGTATGATGAGCAGACGGGTATAGCACGTTGGCTGTTCACCTCGCTCGACCCGATGACAATGGAACCTACCGACGATGTGATGCAGGGATTCCTCCCTGTCAACCACGATGGCACATCGGGTATCGGTGATGTGGCCTATCGTATCGGGCTGACGACTGGTATGGATGACGGCACGTTGATAACCAATAGGGCAAGCATCGTGTTTGACTCCAACGAGCCGATACTGACGCCTACCTGGACAAATATCGTGGACGGCTCGGCACCGACCTCTGAATTCCTCAGCGTGGAGGAACTGAACGACACGGTTATCCGCTTGCGCTGGAAGGGTGGCGATGAGAATTCTCCTGCTTGGCGCTACTCATTGGCCGTTCAGGCGGTGGAAGACACCGAATGGTTTGAATTCCTGCCCAACACCACGGACACGGTGTTTGACTACCGCTACTACCGCGATATCGACTACGGCTTCTGCGTGCTTGCCACCGACTCGGCAGGCAATGTGGAGAGCACGGAGTGGACGCGCAAGGCTGAGTTCATGCGCGAGTATATAGCCGGCGATGCCGACCGCAGCGGTACGGTGAACTTGCTTGACCTCAACCTGACGCTGAGCCATATCCTCGGTAACGAGGTGGACGGATGCGACATGCTGCAGATGGATGCCAACGGCGACGGAAGCATCAACGTACTCGACATCAACGCCATATTGCAGATTATCCTCAATGCCGATGGCGAGGGAGCCGCACAGCGCAAGCGCGACAGCGGAGTGATACGGATTATTAACACTAAAGTAATATAACAGATGATGAAGAAAAGAACCTTATTGATGTGCTTCGTCTCTGCCTTGGCCTTCGTGGCCAAGGCCCAGACGGAAGCCACGCTGACCGTGAGCGACTTTACGATAGCGGCCGGCGGACGTGCCACGGTGACGATTGACGCAGACGTGGCATTGAGTGATTACTGCAGCTTCCAGTTCGATGTGTTGCTTCCTGAGGGCATCACCATGCCCTACAACATGAACCCCGACGAAGAGGAGGAGCAGTATGGCTACTACGATGAGGATAACGAAGAGTGGGTGCCTGCCGTGACGAGCGGTATCTGCAAGAGCAGTCATGTGTTGACCTGTTCGGCCATCAAAGGCGGTTATCGCTTCGTGTGCTACCACAGCAAGTTCACGGTATTCAAGTCGGGCAGCAAGAATGTGCTGACCCTGGTGCTTGAGGCTTCGGACGATGTGGTGAACGGTGTGTACAGCCCCACGGTGGGCGGCACCGATGTGTTCATCGCGGGTGAGACCAGCCACATCGTTCCCTCGGCAGTGGCCGGAACGGCCATTGTGACGGGCGGCTCGCAGGAGTCTGCCTACCGCTTCACGATGAGCACGACAGGGTGGGGCACGCTGATGCTCCCCTTCGATGCCGATGTGCCTGCCGGCCTTGTGGCCTATGGCTGTGCTGCGGTGTCTGAGGGTGCCGTGGTGTTGGCCCCGTCGGCCAAGCTGCTGGCCAACACTCCTTATATAATGGAGGGCGAGGCTGGCGAGTATGACTTCAGAGGTGTTCCCACGATGACACAGGCCAGCTACGACAGCGGTGTGCTGACAGGCGTATATGCCGACACGGAGATCACGGAGGGGTATGTGCTGCAGCGCCTCAATGGTGAGGTGGCCTTCTACCGTGTGGACGCGAGCGACCCCATCACCGTGCCTGCCTGTCACTGTTACCTGAGCGTTTCGACCGAGAGTGCGCCCATGGTGCGTCTGCGGGGAACGACAGGCATTGACGGCATGGAGAGCGAGGAGCGCGGTAGCGTGTATGACATGTCGGGCAAGAA
>Ga0233360_1000074_pt1 | contig 22984 bp, 20 predicted proteins | sample ElkDunMinimDraft_20_FD_180671 | JGI IMG/M metagenome (GOLD analysis project Ga0233360, IMG submission 180671) | Fecal eukaryotic communites from dung pellets of Tule Elk in California, USA - Elk Dung A0 | ecosystem: Host-associated > Mammals > Digestive system > Large intestine > Fecal | place...
GGGAGTTACACCTGCACAGCAGGACTCCGCTACAGCTATTTTAACCTCGGGGAGGTTTGCTTTAATAAGCATCGCATTTGAAATTACGCAAATATCAGTACAAAGACCAATTAAAGTCACGCTCTCGGCATCTCTTTGGGATGCAAGAAACTCTACAAGCTCAACACTTCCGAATGTAGGTTTATCGAAAACCTTTTTTCCCTCAGCTAATGGTTGTAACTCTTTAGCTATCTGCCATCCGTCAGTCCCTTTAATACAATGTGGAACAGGCAGGTTTTTGCCTTCTTGGGTATTCATATAATCTTCGTGGTGAGTATCTCTTGTGAAAATTACTTCGCCGTCAAAATTTTTGATGTACTCTTCTACATTGGGTAAAATTTTAACCGCCTCTGCTGTTCCGAGCGCTCCGTCAATAAAGTCCTTTTGCATATCTACAACTACTAAATAATTCATATTTCTTCCTCCTTGTAAATAAAAGGCATCTGAAATATGCGCAAAAATTTATAAGGGACGGCATATTTCAGATGCTGACAGTAATACACTATATTAATTTTTAGACGGTTGAGCGTTGTTCTTTTGCTGATTTTGAACATATTGACGCGCCGCCTCTAAACGCTTTTTTAATTCTTCGTTTTCCTCTAACAGCTCTGCCGACTTTGCTTCTTCCTTCTTTAAGTCGTCTGCCATATTAAGTGCCACCAGCAACGCCGCCATTGATGTACTTAACTTACAGTTCTTTATTTTAATATCAGTAAGCTTTTTATTCACAATATCTGAAATTTCAAGCATATATTCGCGGCTTTCTTCGGATACGATGGTGTATTCCCTGCCGTCTAACTTGACGGTTAACTTGTTAGCCATACGGACACTCCTTAAAAAAATTACGCCAACTCTGCGTTTACTATTTCATTCATGATGTTTTCGATTTCGCTTTGCTTTGACTCTTTAGCCATAACGAGTTCTGAAACCATAATCTGCTTTGCGCTGTTTAGCATTTTGCGCTCACCGGTAGAAAGCCCACGGGTTTTGTCACGGAACATAAGACTTTTAACTACCTGGGCTACCTCGTAGATATTGCCACTTTTAATTTTGGCAGAATTTTCTCTACAACGCTTGTTCCAGTTAGCGTCCATTGCCGTTGAGCATTCCCTAAAGCTTGCAATTACCTTGTCGGCTTCGTCGCGGTCGATAACATCCCTGATGCCAATTTCTTTAGCATTTGCTACGGGTATCATAACTTTCATGTCGCCTATAGGCATTCTCATAATATAGTATTCTTGTTTTTCGCCCATGATTTCACGGTCTTCAATAGACTCAATAACGCCTGCACCGTGCACGGGGTATACGATATGGTCACCTATATTATAATTCATTCAATAACCTCCTGCAAGGCCCCGCCCTGCTGGTAAATATAATATCCCTTACTTATATTTTAGCGCAACAAACAAAAAAAGTCAAGGAAAAATTAAGTCAAAAACCTTTACACTTTTGTTACAAAACTTGAATATTTTCATCAGTTATGATATGCTTTTTATAGTTATTTTCCGGAGGAAGTTATGATTAAATTTCAACCATTTTTATCAAGCTCGTCAGGCAACTCCATTTATGTTACAGACGACACGACTCATTTACTGATAGACTGCGGAGCAAAAATCCGCTATATAGAAAAATGTCTTGCTCGCCTTGGTGTTGATCCGGCATCCCTTTCGGGGGTGTTTATTACCCATGCCCACTCAGACCATGTGGCAGCAGCAGGCTCATTGGCAAAAAAGTACAACATTCCTATATTTGCAACAGAGGAAACCTTTTTGCTTTCGGGCAGGTATCTTTCAACTATCAGCCGTAGGTCCGCCCGTATAATTACCGCAGGCGACGATATTCTCTGCGGCGATTTGGTTGTACACGCCTACTCTATACCCCACGATATAAAAGGAGCTGTGTGTTACACAGTGAAAGACTCCGAAACTAAATTCGGCATAGCCACTGACTCAGGTTGCGTGAGTGATGAAATTATCGAAAATCTTACAGGGTGCGAAAGTGTAATAGTTGAAGCAAATCACGATGTGGATATGCTGATGCACGGACCTTACCCTTACCCGTTAAAACGCAGAATTTTAAGTGACGCAGGACACTTGTCAAATGTGCTTTGCGGCGACTTGTGCGTGAAACTTGCGCAAAACGGCACAAAGTCTTTTTGGCTGGGACACTTGTCCGAAAAAAACAATCTACCCGAAATCGCCTACCGCACGGTGCATAAGATTTTGTGTGATAATGGCTTTAATGTTGGCACAGACATTGCCCTAAATGTAATACCTAAAATGTGGATCGAGGAAAAAGTATGAACATAAACATAGTTGCCGTTGGCAAAATAAAAGAAAAATATCTAAAGGACGCAATAGACGAATACTCAAAAAGGCTCTCCCGCTTTTGCAAATTAAAAATCATAGAAGTGCCCGATGAGTCAATGAGCGACCGTCCGTCGGATAGTGAAAAATCAGCAATCTTAAAAAAAGAGGCAGAGAAAATAAACTCAGCCATAGGCGGAACAGATGTTTTGGTTACACTTTGCGTCGAGGGCAAGCAGTTGCCAAGCGAAAAGTTTGCGAATTTTTTCGCAACAGAAACCGTCAAAGGTGCTAACTCTTTTACCTTTGTAATAGGCGGAAGTCTGGGGCTACATGAGGAGATAAAAGCTAAGAGCAAGCTCAGACTTTCATTTTCTCAAATGACTTTTCCCCACCAGCTTATGAGGGTAATTCTTTTAGAGCAGGTGTACCGTTCATTTAAAATAAATGCAAACGAAAGCTATCATAAATAAAAAAACTATTGACAAATAACAAAAAGAAGAATAAAATATAAGAAACTGTTGAAGCAGAAAAAAGGCAGACAAAACTTTTTTGAGCGAGCGGATTACGGTGTGAGTTCCGCAAAAGTTCCTGCGTAATATGGACTGCTGAGGGCGGCGTCAAATGCGCCGACGTTGCGACCTGCGTTATTGGTCGGGAGTATGATGGTACTCTAAAAAGCGCACGGTAATTCGTGAAGCAAGGTGGCACCGCGGATAGGTTTATTCGTCCTTGACAGTTATTCTGTCGGGGACTTTTTTATTTTTATTCCCGATAAAAATTGGAGGAACTTATTATGAAAATAGGAAATGTAGATTTTGAAACATATTTTAACAACTACCCCGATAAAAACGGCTACTTCGGCAAATATGGCGGTGTTTATATTGACGACAAACTAAAAGCCGCTATGGCTGAAATCACAGAAGCGTACTTCTCAATTTGCCAGTCAAGAAAGTTTATAGCAGAACTCAGAAGAATAAGAAAAGAATTCCAAGGCAGACCCACACCTGTTACACATTTAGAAAGACTTTCAGACTTTTTGGGCGGCAAGGTACAGCTTTACGCTAAGCGTGAGGACTTAAACCACTCAGGCGCTCACAAGTTAAACCACTGTATGGGCGAAGCGTTACTTGCAAAATACATGGGTAAGAAAAAGGTAATCGCTGAAACAGGCGCAGGTCAGCACGGTGTGGCTTTAGCTACTGCAGCAGCTTACTTTGGTCTTGAATGTGACATCTATATGGGTTCTGTTGATATAAAAAAACAGGCTCCCAACGTTGCAAGAATGAAAATTCTTGGTGCCAATGTTGTAGAGGTAACACACGGCTTACAGACATTAAAAGAAGCAGTTGACGCAGCATTTGATGCGTACAGCAAAGAATACAAAGACTCAATCTACTGCATCGGTTCAGTTTTAGGTCCCCATCCCTTCCCCATGATGGTAAGAGATTTCCAGAGTGTTGTAGGCATTGAGGCAAGAGAGCAGTTCGTTGATATGACAGGACATCTTCCCAACGCTATCGTTGCTTGCGTTGGCGGCGGTTCAAATGCAGCAGGTCTTTTTGCTGGATTCCTAAACGACCCCGTTGACATTTACGGCATCGAACCTTTAGGTAGAGGCCCCAAGCTCGGCGACCACGCAGCAAGCTTAAAGTACGGCACAGAAGGCATTATGCACGGCTTTAACAGCATTATGCTCAAAGACGCTCAGGGCGAGCCTGCTCCCGTTTACTCTGTTGCCAGCGGTCTTGACTACCCCTCATCGGGTCCAGAGCACGCATTCCTGCAGGAAATCGGCAGAGTTAAGTACGATGTAATTGACGACGAAGAAACAATCGACGCATTCTACAAACTTGCTCGTATGGAAGGCATAATCCCCGCAATAGAGAGCTCTCACGCCGTTGCTTACGGTATGAAATTGGCTAAAACTATGGACCACGGCTCAATTTTAATTAACCTTTCAGGTCGCGGTGATAAGGATATGGATTATATTATAGAAAACTACGGCATAAGATAAGGGCGTCAAAAAATGTCCCGAACAAGCAAGGCATAAGGCTTGTTATAAGAATATATTTTTGTAGGAATTCGCAACATTGCGAATTCCTCTTTTTTATCGCCTTGCTTTTCGAACAACCCTCACCACTCGTCGTACAAGCGTACGCCTTCGGGTCCCCTTCGGTTCGGTTTGCCCAATCGGCACTATTTTTTATTCGCCCTCATAAAAACACGGCAGTTCATAAGAACTGCCGTTTGTTTTTTTATAATTTACTTATTAAATCCGCTATCGCTCCGTCGACATTTGAACAGGTTATAATATCTGCGTGAGCTTTGACAATATCCGACGCATTGCCTACCGCGGCAGATATACCCGCCACATCAAGCATCGAAATATCATTTTCGTTGTCGCCTATGGCGATTATATTTTTTGTGTCAATTCCGTTATGTTCGCAGAATTTAGCTAAAGCCGCGCCCTTTGATGCTGATTTGCTATATATTTCATAGTAAAGACGATGTGTTTTCATCAGGTTGTAATCTTCGTTGTGAGGAGAATTTATAAACGCTTCCTTCATGGCGTCAGTTTCCTCGCAACTTTGAGCAAATAAAATCTTAAACCAGGGCTTTGGGGCATCCTTTATTGCGTCTGCCGAAATAGAATCCACCTTTTCAAACTCTAAATGAAAGTCTGTGCCAGGAGTCGACTTAATTACACAAATACCATTGCCCGTCATCACTTCGACGCCCGACGCGGGAAACGCTTCCATAATTTCTTCAGCAACAGGTATCACCCGCTCGTCTATTTCGATTACTTCTGTGTACGCTTTTTTAGAAAAGTCATACACACTGCAGCCGTTATGACAAATACAGGGATAATCAAATGTTAATTCTCCCGTGGCAGGGGTTACCGCCTCAGGGATTCTGCCTGTTGCCACCATAAACTTTCCTCCGTGGGCACGGAAGTACTCTATTGCTTCTAAGTTATTTTTGGGCACAACATTGTTTTCGTCAATCAGTGTGCCGTCTAAATCTGAACAAATTAGCAAACCTGAAAATTTCATAATTACCTCTTATTCTGCGAAATTATATTCTCCTATAAAGAGTGTTACGCCGTTTTTGTTGTCACGAATGACAAATGTAAAAGGCGTATCGTATTTTACTACTATGGGCTCTTTAGGCTTTGCGGATGTTGCCTCCATCATAATCGCCGTCACTGCCGCCGCCTCTGTTCCCTCTTCGTCTACGCCTATGTATGTTTTGTGGATTGAATTCGCAATAAACATATTACCACGGTCCACCATCTTTGTAAAGTCGGCACGGTCAGCATCAAATGCAATGTTGATACCTAGATTTTTCATAATATCGTTTAAACCTGTTTCATATTCAAACTTGAACTTAGGCACTGATAGCTTTATTCGCTCCCACTTCATCTGGTTTGCCGTAATATAACCCACCCTACCCTCGTTGTAATCACCACGCACAAGGTACATAGAAATATCAAAATCATAAAACTCATTTTCCTGTGTTTCTTCATTGTAAACTACATTTTTATAAGGAAGCTCTATGATTTCAAGACCGTCACGGTTGTAGTAGTTAAAGTAGTCTGTTTGATTCATAAAATCCACAGTCTGCTCTTTGCCGTTTCTGTCAGTGAAAATATCGGGAGCAGTAGCACCTTTATAAAACTCTTTCTCCCAAGCGCCCTTAAAGTAAACAGCGTTTAAAAGAATTGATGCAAAGTCGGGATTCTGAATGATTGCGGGGATTTTACCGTTGGTTTTATCCGACACCCAACCGTTTACCTCGCCCACAATTTTTTCATTATCAGAAACTGAAGCCTCTGCCCCATAGTATTTATTCAACAAATCTGTGTATTCTTTATTAAAATTAAAGTCGGCATTGTCCTTATTTAACCATATTGCGTTGGCAACATCAAGACGGAGCGCGCCTGCGTTTTGGTATTCTTCAATTAAAGCCATTGTGCGCTCGTTGTAAGCGTCAAGGTCTGAAATACCAAGAGCCTTTAAGATTTCCGCCTGTGTCTCACCTGATGCGCCGTTTGCTGCCATAGCAAAGGCTATCTGTATGGAAAGGGGCGAAAACATATAGTTTTTATCTTCTGGCATCTGGGAATTTATCTTATCTGTAAAGCTTTCTGTCTCCGCCGCGGGCGTACCGCCACCAACAATCAGCGTACCCATATAGTCGTCCTCTGTAAACTTTCCTGCCTCTACAAGCTTGTCTTTGTAAAGCTGTCCGTCGGGTGTTTTTGCTAAGAATACTCCCCACAGAATTCGTGCCGCATCGCTTCGGAGCAATGTCATATTCTCGACCACAACAGCCTTTGTGAAGTTGTTTGTTAGGAGCTCTGCATCGAGGGCTTTGTCGTAAACATTTTCAATTGTAATGTCTTTATAACCCAGGGTTGACATAAGCATCTTGGCAAATTCTCTGCCTGTGACTATTCTATTGGGCTCGAACATTCTTCCGCCTACACCCTCAACAATTCCCATTTTCTTTGCCGCAGTTACTTCCTTATACGCCCAGTGATTGTCAAGGTCATCAAATTCAGGAGAAGGCATACCGATTGCGCCTATATTTTCATAGTGAACACGGAAAATAAGCGCTACAGCCTCAGCACGGGTAATGTTACGGTCAAGCTCTAAACCCTCACCTGTACCCTTTAGGATGCCAAGCTTAACTAACCCTTGTGCTGTAGCATCTTCTTCTAACATTACAGGAATATCCTCCCGCACCATTCTGTCGGACGATACCGTTGCAATTCCCATACCAAGGATTATCGTAATCAAAACCAACAAACTGATAAACTTTTTCATAGTATAACCTCCTTTTGGTTTATACTGTTTAGACGAAATAAAAAGAAAAAAGTTCCATTTGTGACTATTCTATCACAATCCTTACGTCATTGCAATATTTTTCATCTATGCATAAAATGTGCATATTTTTAAGATTTTTGTATTTTTATGCAAAAATATGCAATTTACCCCTTGACAAACAAATAAAGTGATGTATAATAGTACTTATGAATTATTTAGTCATCGAAAGGAAGTTATAAAAATGAAAAAATACAACAAAGTTGTACTTGCTTACTCTGGCGGTCTTGACACATCAATCATTATTCCGTGGTTAAAGGAAAACTACGGCTGCGAGGTTATCGCAGTTGCAGCTGATGTTGGTCAGGATTCAGAGCTTGAAGGCTTAGAAGAAAAAGCATTAAAGACAGGCGCAAGCAAATTATACATCGAAGACCTCAAAAAGGAATTCGTAGAAGACTACATCTGGCCCACATTAAAGGCAGGCGCAAAATACGAAGGATATTTGCTCGGTACATCATTTGCTCGTCCTTTAATTGCAAAGAGAATCGTTGAAATTGCCTTAGCCGAAGGCGCTGACGCAATCTGTCACGGTTGCACAGGTAAGGGTAATGATCAGGTTCGTTTTGAACTTAGCATCAAGGCTTTTGCTCCCGATATGGACATCATTGCTCCCTGGAGAATCTGGGACTTAAAGTCTCGTGACGACGAAATCGATTACGCAGAAGCTCACAACATTCCATTGAAAATTTCAAGAGAAACAAACTACTCAAAAGATATGAACCTCTGGCACTTGTCACACGAGGGCTTGGACTTAGAAGACCCTGCAAACGAACCCGATTACGAAAAGATTTTGGAATTAGGCGTATCTCCTGAATCTGCTCCCGATAAGGCAGAATATGTAACAATCACATTTGAAAAGGGTATCCCCACAAAGTTAAACGGCGAATCCTTAGACGGCGTTACAATGATCAGAAAGTTAAACGAAATCGGTGGAAGAAACGGTATCGGTATCTTTGATGTAGTTGAAAATCGTCTTGTTGGTATGAAGAGCCGTGGTGTTTACGAAACACCCGGTGGTACAATCCTCTACCACGCTCACGAAGTTTTAGAAACAATTTGTCTTGATAAAGAAACAGCACACTTTAAAGCAATTGTAGCACAGAAAATGGCAGACTTAGTTTACAACGGTCAGTGGTTTACACCTCTTCGCACAGCTATCGACGCTTTTGTTGACGATACACAGAAAACCGTTACAGGCGATGTTAAGCTTAAGCTCTACAAGGGCAACATTATGAATGCTGGAGTGATGAGTCCCTACACACTCTACGATGAAGTAACTGCTTCATTCGGTGAGGACGAAGATTACAACCAGATGGATTCACAGGGCTTTATCAACCTCTTTGGTCTTCCCATCAAGGTTAAAGCTAAGCTTGACAAAAAAGCTGGCAGAAAGTGTGAATTTTAAGTCATAAATTCTATCCCTCACAATAGAATAATAATAAAAATGCGTTATGAGTTAATCATAGCGCGTTTTTATTTTACGAAAAGTGAGGATTTTATTATGAAAGTTTTTGTGCTCAACAAAAGTCGTGCCGTAATCTATCTGTCTATGGTACTGTGTGCGGTGCTTTTGACCGTTGTAGGTTTTTCTACATCCACAAGCGTTTACAACGACACCACCGACAAACTACTGCCCATATACTCTGTGGAAAAAGGCTCGGAAAAGGTTTGTGCTTTAACCTTCGACGCCGCCTGGGACGATAACGACACAGATATTTTAATTGATATTTTAAAAAAATATAATGCACCTGCTACATTCTTTATGGTAGGCAGTTGGGTGGAAAAGTACCCTGATTCTGTAAAAAAATTCCACAATGCAGGTCACGAAATAATGAACCACTCAGACACACATCCACACATTGACCAACTGTCCGATACTAAAATTGCGCAGGAATTAAAAAACTGCTCCGACAAAATCGAAGCAGTTACAGGTGTACGGCCTATGCTTTTCCGCGGCCCTTACGGTGAGTACAATAACGCCGTAATAAAAGAGGCTACAAATCAGAATATGTTCACCGTCCAGTGGAACATTGACAGTTTGGATTGGAAAAATCTTTCCGCCGACGAAATCACTACACGAGTAACCAACAGAATTGCCCCAGGCTCAATCATTCTCTTTCACAACGGGGCAAAAAACACCCCTGAGGCATTGCCTAAAATTTTAGAAAAGCTGACTAACGCAGGCTATAAATTCGTTAAAGCCTCTGACCTTATCTACAAAGAAAACTACACAATAGACCACTCAGGAAAGCAGATTGCAGACTAAATTTATAACAACGCAAAGTGTAATACCGACAACCGTGGGCAGCGCAAATGAAGTGAGCGCCCATTTTGCGCTTTTTGTTTCCTTGTAAATTGTAAGCATCGTGGTGGCGCAGGGCCAATGGAACAAAAAGAATACTATCATATTAACAGCGGTAACGGTGTTCCAACCATTCAACACCAACACATCCCTGAGTTGTGCCAGACCTACACCATCAGTTAAAACAGTACCCGAAATATAGCCCATAAGCATTATGGGAATAACTGTTTCATTGGCAGTAAAACCCAAAATAAAAGCCGCCAAAATTACACCGTCTAAACCCATAACACTGCCTAATGGTTCTAAAATTTCGCAAAACCACGAAAACAAACTCATACCGTCTATATTTATATTCGCAAGTAGCCACAACAGAAGCCCCGCAGGTATGGCAGTTGCCACAGCGCGCCCCAAAACAAACAATGTTCTGTCGAAAACAGATCTAACTATAACCTTGCCGATTTGCGGTCGCCTGTAAGGAGGAAGCTCTAACACAAAGGATGAAGTCTCTCCCTTTAAAAAAGTCCGTGACAGGAATTTTGAGGCTAAAAATGTCATCACAATTCCCAGCGTTATTGCTCCTGTAAGCACAACCGCAGGCATAAAAATACCGCCTACAACAAAAACTGTAATCACAGAAATAAGTGCAGGGAATCTACCATTACAGGGCACTAAGCTGTTGGTAATAATAGCAATAAGGCGTTCTCTGGGTGAGTCAATAATGCGAGCACCCACTACTCCTGCTGCATTGCATCCAAAGCCCATACACATAGTGAGAGCCTGTTTGCCGCAAGCGCCGCAACGCTTAAAGCATTTGTCAAGATTAAACGCCACACGGGGAAGGTACCCCAAATCCTCCAAAATTGTAAAAAGCGGAAAAAATATAGCCATGGGCGGAAGCATTACAGACACTACCCACACAAGCATACGGTATCCGCCAAAAACCACAAGCTCACGCAAAAAATCAGGAGTGTTAATTTTGATGAGTGCTAAGTTCAGCCACTCCTCCGTTTTAAAAAGTGCCTGGGACAAAACTCCCGACACAGAATTTGCACCTGCTATGGTCAGCCAGAATATCCCCAAAAGCATTGCAAGCATCACAGCGAATGCTGGTCTGCCTGTGAGAATTTTGTCTATCTTGCGGTCGCGCTCTATTACATTTGTATTTTTAAATCTAACGCAAGCATCAGCAATTTGTGCCGCGCGGTTTACTGTCTGTTCAATTTCCTCCTCACCTAATGAGGCGTTTTCATCTTCGCCTGTTTCCTTAGCTTTCACGATTTTATCCAACAGTTCGTTTACACCTTTGCCGCTTCGGGCAGCGGTGGTGATTACCGATGCACCCAGCTCTTTTTCCAGTTTTTCTTTGTCAATTTTTATTCCTTTTTTCTCCGCTTCGTCTATAAGGTTTACGCACACTATCAATTTTTTAGTAATTTGTTGTGTTTGCAAAACTAAAATCAAGTTCCGTTCAAGCGCAGTAGCATCGCACACCACCACTGTGACATCAGCCTCCCCGCTTACAACAAAATCCCGTGCAACCTCCTCCTCTGGCGAGTGCGAAAGCAAAGAATAACACCCGGGTAGGTCAACAAATGCAATTTCTTTATTTTTATATGTACAATTACCGGTTGCTCCTGTAACGGTTTTGCCGGGCCAATTGCCCGTATGCTGACGCATACCTGTCAGATAGTTAAAAAGGGTTGACTTTCCCACATTTGGGTTTCCCATTAAAGCTACTGTTATATCTCCTGTTTTTATATCCAAAAATCTGTCGCAGGCGTTTTTTCCTGTGCTTGATTTAGTCAGTCCCATAATATCATCTCCTTTTACACAGTATGCAAAAAACCGCCACTGAGTGACGGTTTTTACTCCAATATAATATCTGACGAATCCTCGCACCGCAAAGAAATCACCGCACCCCTTACAAGAAACGCCTTAGGGTCGCCCAGAGGGCTTTTGGCTACACAAAAGACTTTTGTGCCCGGAACAAGCCCTAAATCGTATAATCTTCGACGCAGACGATTTTTTGTGTCAATATATGAAATAACGCCACTCTCATCAATAACGAGCTCCGACAACCTGCGCATAGCAATCTCTCCTTTGATACATACTATGAAAATTGTCGTAAAATGTGAATAGACTTCTAAGGCTGAAAAAAATCGATTCAGAATGGACAGTCTGAACCCGAAGGTGTATGCGTATACACAGAGAGGTGAAGAATGTTCATAATCAAAGGAATAAATTAAAAAGCACACGACTTTTTTGTCGTGTGCTTTCATATTTGATACCAAAATATATTATTTTGTTTCCTTTGATGGTATGAACGATTTTTAAAGCCGTATTAGAATAGTCCTAAGCCGCCGTAGTTAGCAATTAAAGCCGCAAACACGATTGATACCATTGATAAAAGCTTTATCAAGATATTAACAGAAGGACCTGATGTATCTTTAAAGGGGTCACCTACTGTATCGCCGACAACGGCTGCTTTGTGGTTATCTGACCCTTTACCGCCAAAGTTACCTGCTTCGATGTACTTTTTAGCGTTGTCCCAAGCACCGCCTGAGTTTGCCATCATAATAGCGAGTACAAAGCCGGAAACGAGCGCACCAGCCAGCATACCAACTACGCCGTTTACACCAAGTACCAAACCTACAACGATAGGAGCGAATACACCAAGTGCTGCAGGAAGAATCATTTCACGAAGTGATGATTTTGTACAGATGTCAACACATGTTTCGTAATCTGCCTCAGCGCTACCTTGTAACAATCCCTTGATTTCTCTGAACTGTCTTCTTACTTCTACTACTATCTTGTGCGCCGCACGGCCAACTGCCTGCATTGTCATTGCGCTGAACAAGAAAGGAAGCATTGCACCAACAAAAAGACCGATTAAAACTGCAGGGTTTGTAATTGCAAGGTCTAATTTTCCTGGAGCTATTGCATTTATTTCATCTGTATATGATACGATTAAAGCAAGTGCTGTTAAAGCTGCTGAGCCAATAGCAAAGCCCTTACCTGTAGCTGCTGTTGTGTTACCTAATGAATCTAAAGCATCAGTACGCTCACGCACCTGGGGGTCTAAACCGCTCATTTCTGCAATACCGCCTGCGTTGTCTGCAACAGGACCATAAGCATCAGTTGCTAATGTAATACCCAATGTAGATAACATACCAACTGCAGAAAGACCTACGCCGTAAAGACCAAGCTCAAAAGAACCTGCACCACCTGCAATAAAGTAACTTACCAAAACAGAAACACCAACAATAACAACAGGAATTGCAGTAGATTTCATACCAAGTGCAATGCCGTCAATGATGATTGTAGCAGAGCCTGTTTCTGATGAGCCAGAAAGTTTCTGTGTGGGCTTGTAGGAATCTGATGTATAGTATTCAGTAAAGTAACCGATTAACACACCTGCTAAAAGACCGGATAACACTGCGCCAAAAAGACCTTCTTTACCGGGCATTAATACATAAATCAACGCAAAGCTTGCTAAAGCTGAAATAACTGCTGCTGAGTATGTTCCGCGGCGAAGTGAACCAAGTAACATTTTCTGTGTTGCACCTTCCTTTGTTGATACAAAAAAGGTAGAAATGATAGACGCCAAAATTCCAACAGCTGCAATAAGCATAGGAAGGATAACGCCGTTGAATCCGTGACCTGCCGCAACTGCCAGAGCACCGCAGGAAATGATTGAGCCTACATAAGACTCATAAAGGTCAGCGCCCATACCTGCAACATCACCAACATTGTCGCCAACATTATCGGCAATACAAGCGGGGTTTCTGGGGTCATCCTCAGGGATACCGGCTTCTACCTTACCAACTAGGTCAGCACCAACATCGGCAGCCTTGGTAAAAATACCGCCGCCTACACGGGCAAAGAGCGCCATTGAGCTTGCACCCATACCAAATGTAAGCATAGCTGATGTAATATCGCCGATTTCCTGAATTTTGAATACATATCTTAAAAGGATAAACCACACGCTTATGTCTAAAAGACCAAGACCTACAACGGTCATACCCATTACAGTACCCGATGAGAAAGCTATCTTTAAACCTTTGTTTAAGCTGTCACGAGCACCCTGAGCCGTACGGGAATTAGCGTATGTTGCAATCTTCATACCTATAAAGCCCGAAAGACCTGAAAAAAGTCCGCCCGTAATAAAGGCAAAGGGTACAAAAGGTGTCAGGAGTCCGGTAATTGCCAAAATTCCAATGATTACAAACATAACAGCAAAGAAAATACCTACTGTTTTGTACTGACGCTTAAGATATGCCATAGCGCCTGCACGGATTTTTGAAGAAATCGAAGCCATCTCAGCAGTTCCTTCAGGAAGTTTTTTCACGGCAAAGAATTTATAGCCTGCAAAAACAATGGCTATAACAGCTGTCGCAAGGACGAAAAATGGTGCATATTCCATATTTGTCGTCTCCTCTCGTTTTCATTTTTATAACTACTATATTATTTTACCACTTTTATATTTTCTTGTAAATATTCAAGATTTAACGAATGTTTTCGATTGCCTCGTCAAGATTTTGTAAATCTTCACCCATTTTTGCCCAGTCGTTATTTTTGCTGGACTGACGGAACGCATCATACGCACTGATAATTTGGCGAATATCTTCTTCAGAATATCCTGTGTCGGATTCAGGTTGCGGAGGTTGTGTGGGTTGTACCTGTTCTTCGTCACCTTCGGGAGTTGTGGGCGTTTCTGTAAGCGTGCCCGCATCGACTCCGTCAGAATTTTCTATTACCTGTGCTAAAGCCTCCTCCAATGTGGGAGCCATAACTATTTCGTCTTTATACGCCACAATTATTCTCTTTACCTCAGGAAGAGATGCGTCGTTCTGAGATGTTATATACACAGGTTCAACATAGAATATAGAATTCTTAAAAGGAATAACCAAAAGGTTACCGCGAATAACCGTAGAGCCACCCTGACCCCACAAGGTCATTTCTCTTGAAATATCCGGGTCGTTATCAATTTTATTTTCTATCTGCATGGGACCGTATACCGTATTGGATTTGGGTATGCGATAAAGCACCAGCTCGCCGTAATGTTCAGCATCGGTACGCTTCATCAATATTCCCACCATATTGTGCTTATCACCCAAAACATAAGGCATATTCAAAACGAGTTCAGGATTTTCTTCACCCTCAATTGTGAAGATGTTAAAGTATGGCGAAACAGTAACCTCATCGTTCTGGTATTTTTCGCTTGCCACTCTCCACACATCTGCCTGGTCATAGAACTGCCCTGCATCGTCTAAGTGGTATCTCTGATATGCTTCTGTCTGGATTTTGAATAACCCTTCAGGAGTTGTGATATGGTTTGCAATCTCCTGAGGCAAGTCACCCTCTGCAAAAAGTGATGGGTATATCTTTTTATAGGTCGCAGCAATGGGGTCTTTTTTGTCTATGATGTAGAATGTAACATCACCAGTGTATGCGTCAACCACTGCCTTGATTGAATTTCTTATATAATTCACATCAGAAAATGTCTGTGAATAAGGATACCTGTCAGAGGTAGTATATGCGTCTATTACCCACTTGATTTCACCGTTGTCATCCACAACAATCTGCGGGTCTTCCTCATAAGTGAGGAAGGGCGCAACCAGCTTTACTCTGTCCATTACATTTCTGTTTATCAGAATTTTACTGTTTTCGTCCACATTACCGGAGAAAAACATCTTATAATCGCCATAGTAAAGTGAAAATACAAGTTTATTAAAGAAATTAAGCTCTATGCCTGTATCACCCTGATATGTGTACTCAATATCCTCATAACCCTCGGAGTAATCAAGCTCTTTGTTATCAGAGCCTACAATAACATAATCGTTGGTACTTTCCCCGTAGTAAATTCTGGGCTGTGTAAGCGCAGGCAAACCGTTGGTTGACACAGGGGGTATATCCTTCATTGCAAAGTAGGGCTGACCGTCCTCTGTAACCCTGTTAAAGGGACTGGCAACTACACCAAAACCGTGAGTGTAACGGAATTTTTCGTTGGCATAGGAGCGCGCGGATTCCTCAAGGTTGTCCTTATTTAATTCACGAGCCGACATAAATACACCTGTAAGGTTGCCGTCAACCTCATAGGGAATTACATCAATATCATTAAATGTGTAATATTTTCTCAAATATTGCAACTGATTGTACGCAGTTAAAGATGCCGAGAAGTCAATTATTCTTGTGTTAGTAAGCTCGGCACTGTTGGCCGCAACTGACTCACCTGTCAGTTCTTTGGAAAAATCAAACTGCACTTCTTTAATATTGTTAATACCAAAAGCGTCCTTCGTCGCCTGCATATTGTGCTGAATATACTGTGTTTGATAACTTCTTTCGTCAGGCGCTACAACAAACTGCTGTGTGATAATAGTACCCACAAACACCAACACATATGCAACAGGCACTATCAGTATACACGCAAGTGATATTTTGAACTTCTTTTTCCATACAAAAAATATAGTAAGCGCCACAGCCAAAAGCAATAAAATAGGCGCAAATTTATAATAATTAAGCCAGATATTTGCCTCAATAAAACCGGCACCTGCTAAGTTGTCGTTACCAAAAGAACCATACATCAAAGCTTCCGCGCTAAGCTGATATGAGAAAATACTTGCAACATAATACGCTAAAACATTGCAAATCACATGCGTCAGTGCACCTTTTTCCAATGTTACAATATCCTTTAGGCTTGGTGTTCCGGAAATGGCAAATATTGCGTAATATCCTACCGCAATAAGTATTGTTTGCAATAAAAACGCACCCTTTAGCGCAGTAACAACCGTATCTATAAAGGGTCTTACAAAAACATAGTAACTTATGTCCTTGCCAAATAGAGGGTCAGTTACTCCAAAATCCGTAGCGTTTAATGCTGTAAGGAATTCCATATATGAGTTTTCGCCCATTATGCCGCCAAAAATCAAAGACAACAAAAAAGCAAGAGTAATATAAGGCCACTTTTTCTTGAAGATACTTGATTCCAGGTGCTTCATAAATGCGAGCTTTCTCATAAAGAGCAGGTTTACCAATGTAATTATAAATACAATAGCAAATCCGGACGCAGACACTGCCAGCTTGCAGAAAAAGTTTTTCCAGAAAACATCCCCGTACGAAACTCCTACTTCATTTATCTGCCATACCTGTATAAGGAAGTTAATAGCTAAAATTGTTCCTAAAACCAAAAGGACAACAGCCGCTATAATTCCTATGAGTATTTTTTTGCCTTTTGTAAAGTTTTTCTTTTGGTTTTTAAATTTTTCTTTCAGGCTTTCTTTATCAAAACCTTTAAAATCCGTAGATTCGTCATCAGCACCAAAACCGCCGAAGCCGCCAAAACCTCCAAAATTCATAAGTCTGCCTCCTTTTGTTTATTCCTCGGGAAAGAGCGCCTTTGCAAATTCGTTGGGGTCGAATTTCTGAAGGTCGTCAATTCCCTCGCCTACACCAATAAATTTAACGCCTATATTCTGCTCACGGCACAAAGCAATTACAACGCCGCCCTTGGCTGTACCGTCAAGCTTTGTTAAAATCACGCCTGTAATATCTGCCGCATTTTTAAATTCTCGTGCCTGAATAAGCGCGTTCTGACCTGTTGACGCATCTAAAACCAACAGCACTTCAGATGCAGGCTTGCCCGTTTCACGCTCGATTACTCGTGCAGTTTTAGCAAGCTCATCCATAAGGTTTTTCTTGTTGTGAAGTCTGCCTGCTGTGTCGCAAATTACAATGTCTACACCTCTTGCCTTGGCAGCAGCTATAGCGTCAAAAACAACTGCAGACGGGTCGGACCCCTCCTGATGCTTAACAATGTCAACACCGGCACGCTTGCTCCAGATTTCCAACTGGTCAATTGCAGCAGCACGGAAAGTGTCGGCAGCAGCCAGCAAAACCTTTTTGCCCTGCTGTCTGTAATAATTTGATATTTTACCGATTGAAGTGGTTTTGCCCACACCGTTTACGCCTATTACCATAATAACGGCAGGCGAACCCTCGGTGTTGCATTCGGTATTTTGCTCACTTAGTATCTTACAAATTATGTCTTTTAATTCCTGTTTTAAGTCCTCAGACTCTTTAATATGCTTTTCACGAGCAGCGTCTCTTAACAAATCAATTATATAAACAGAAGTATCCACGCCAATGTCGGCACTGATTAGCACTTCTTCAAGTTCTTCGAACAATTCTTCATCAACCGACTTAAAAGCATAAAAGACATCATCAAGTCTGCCAAAAACCGCCGTTCTTGTTTTTGAAAGTCCTTCCTTAAGCTTTGCAAAAAAGCTCTTTTTTGGTTTTTCGGTATCCTCTACCACATCTTCTTTTATTTCTTCAATTTCCTGAGCAACAGGTGTGTTTTCAACCTTTGTCTCTTCCTTTTTTCCTCTTGTGAACCACTTCATAAGTTTTCCTCCGGGATGTTAGTCATCTATTTCATTTTTTCTGCTTCTTGACATAAGTACACGCACAGTGTCTTTTACAGGTTTTCCCTCAAAAAGTACACCGTACACTTCTTCTGTAATGGGCATTTCAACATTATATTTCTTTGCAAGCTTATACGCCTCTTTTGCTGCGTATACGCCCTCAACCACCATATTTACTTCCTTCATTGCCTCATCACAAGTTTTTCCCTTGCCGATTAAAATCCCGGCCCTGCGGTTTCTTGAATGCATACTGGTACAGGTAACAATCAAATCGCCAACACCAGAAAGTCCGGCAAAAGTTGTAGCTTTCGCTCCCATTGCCACACCAAGTCGTGCAATCTCAGAAATACCGCGGGTCATAAGCGCCGCCTTGGCATTATCGCCCAAGCCCAAACCGTCAGAAATACCTGCACAAAGGGCAATGATATTTTTAAGTGCGCCACCAATTTCAACACCTAAAATATCTTCGTTTGTATATATTCTTAAATAATCTGTTGTAAACTGCTCCTGAATCATTTCGCGTACGCTTTTAGATTCGCAGGCAGCAACCAAGGTGGTAGGCATCTTCATAGCTACCTCCTCCGCATGAGAAGGTCCTGAAAGAGCCGCCACGGTACAGTTGGGGATTTTGTCCTTTATGGTTTCCGTGAGAGTTTTTTGTGTAACGCTGTCAAAACCCTTTGATGCGCATACGATTACCGCTCCATCCTTAACATAAGGACTCATAGCTTCAGCTGTTTTGCCAATAGCTGATGAGGGTGTAACCATAACTATTAAATCCATATCCTTTGTTGCTTGTTCTATATCGCTTGTGTATATTACATTTTCAGGCATAACAAAATCAGAAAGGTTAGGTGCCTTTCTTGTTTTTGCTAAAGATTCACTTTCCTCTTTAAAATATGACCACAGGGTAACTGTGTTTCCCTTGTTGGCTAAAATTGAGCAAAGGGCGCAACCCCATGTGCCCGAACCTATTACAGACATATTCATCATATTCACCACCCGGTTATTTTTTAGTTTTTTCTCCTATTTTGCGTTCCGTACCAGATACTAACTTTTTGATATTGCTGCTGTGACGCCACACACCTAAAGCACCTAAGAACACAGCAGGGATTACTACTCCCGATTCGTAACACCAGGGGGCATCCATGTGCATTGCTATACAGAAAAGCGGGAATATCACACAGCCCACAAGAGAGCCCAATGACACAAATCTTGTAAGTACGATACATAAAACACCTGTGCCTAAAACCATTATGCCCAATCTCCAGTCAAGGGCGAAGATAATGGCAACAGATGTGACGATTCCCTTGCCTCCGCGAAAACCGAAAAACAATGGGAAATCGTGACCGATTACAACAAATGTAACCGCAAGATATTTCAAAACTAATGTTTGTGGATGAAAAACACCACACTTATCAGCAATAAGCGCCGCTACCCACACAGCCACAAATGCCTTCAAGGCATCGCCAACCACAACTAATGCAGCAGCCGCTTTTCCCATAACACGCAACACATTTGTCGCGCCTGCGTTGCCACTACCGTGGGTACGGATGTCGTTTTTCTTGGATTTAGAAAGTATAATGGATGTATTGATACTACCTAATAAATATGCCGAAACCACAGTTAAAATACAAGCTAATACCATAATATCCTCCTGATTATTCTTTACTTCCTTTGTCTTCTCTTTCTCTTACAATAAATCTTACAGGTGTTCCCGAAAGCCCGAACACCGCTCTTATCTGATTTTCAAGGTATCTTAAATATGAAAAATGCATAAGCTCTTTGTTGTTTACAAATACAACAAATGTGGGCGGACAGGTCGAGGCCTGAGTCATATAGAAAATCTTTAATCTCTTGCCCTTATCAGACGGAGGCTGAACTTTCATTGTAGCTTCAGAGAGAACATCGTTTAACATTCCTGTTTTGATTCTCATTGTGTGCTGAACATGAACATAGTCAATCATCTCAAAGAGCTTGTCAATTCTCTGTCCTGTCAGTGCTGAAATGTATACCTGAGGAGCATACAGCATAAAGCCCAGCTCCTGATTTACCTTTTCGGTAAAGTTTTTCATTGTATGGGTGTCCTTTTCGATTAAGTCCCACTTATTTATTGCAATGATTGAAGCTTTGCCTTTTTCGTGGGCGTAGCCTGCAATCTTTGAATCCTGTTCAGAAATTCCCTCTTTTGCATCTACCACGATAATACACACATCACAATTATCAACTGCAGCAAGTGAGCGTAACACACTGTAACGCTCAATACCTTCGTCTACCTTGCCGCGCTTTCTCATACCTGCGGTGTCGACCAGAATATACTCCTTGCCGTCTTTTGTAAAGCTTGTGTCTACCGCATCACGGGTTGTGCCGGAAATCGGGCTTACAATTACTCTGTCCTCGCCCAAAATTTTATTTACAAGTGAAGATTTACCTGCATTCGGCTTACCTACAATAGCAACTCGAAGCGCTGAAGTTTCCTCCTCCTGCTCCTCAAAAAGTTCAGCAGGGATACGCGCAAAAATTTCGTCCAGCAAATCGCCCACGCCAAGACCGTGAGTTGACGAAATTGCAACAGGGTCCCCAAGGCCTAAGTTATAGAATTCGTAAAAGTCCATAGGAGGCTCTCCGCCGTGGTCAACCTTGTTTACTGCCAAAACAATAGGCTTGCCCGACCTCTGTAGCATAGCCGCAACATCTTTGTCAGCAGCTGTTAGCCCATCGTGAACGCAGGTCATAAGTACAATACAGTCTGCGCGCTCTATGGCAATCTCAGCTTGCAGGCGCATATTCTTTAAAATCGTATCGTCAGACTTTGGCTCAATACCGCCTGTATCAATAAGGGTGAATTTTTTGTTGAGCCACTCCGCTTCAGCGTAAATTCTGTCACGGGTTACACCTGGGGTGTCGTCCACAATTGAAATCCTGCTGCCTGCTATTTTGTTAAAAAGTGTAGATTTGCCAACATTGGGTCTGCCAACGATAGCAACCGTTGCTTTTCTCATATGTTTTCCTCTTTCTTAATATCCTAAAAGTGCTGATAGGAAACACCCGCCGTCATTTTTTACAGGGATAATTTCCATACCCAATTTTTCCTGTGCCTCGGCCAAAGTAACATCATCTAAAAAGATGTCCTCGTCAGCCTTTAGCATTGATTCTGTGATTAAGAGTTTTTCGGCTTTTTTGCCATCGAGTTCACGGAATAAATCACAAGCGCCCAGAAGCCCCGAAACAGACACTTTTCCACCAAAAAGCCCGTTACGGACACCTACAACCTCTATATCATTTATATTATAACGCATTTTGGCTTCATTTACCAGCTTTTTTATAAAATTATAGGAAATTTCTCCCGTTGCTACGATGATTTTTTGGTCTTTTACCTTTTCCATGCCCGATTTTAATGCAATATTGAATTCTGCTTCAAAGGATGCAAGCATCCCTACGCCGTTTTCTATCTGGGGAAAATCCTCGTAGTTTTCCTCTTTTGGTACGTTAATTCCGCTGTTTACATAAAACTCATCAGAAGCATAAACAAACCGAGTGCCGTGTTTTTCTAAAAGCTTTTCCTGCCAAGCCTCAATCTGCCCTACCACCTTAATGCAGTCCTCTTTTTCAAAAGGTTTTAGGGGATACAGTCCCTCACGGCAACGAGTTAAGCCAACAGGAACTACTGACATACTGCGTGCCACGGGCAAAAATTCTGATAAGTCACTTATTGTGCGGTCCAATTCTTCTCCATCATTAATCCCCTTGCACAGCACTACCTGCATATTCATTTCGATACCGTTATCATAAAGCTTTTTTATATGCTCCAATATTTTCCCTGCGTTTTTGTTATGTAGCATTTCGCACCGAAGCTCGGGGTTTGTGGTATGAACGGAAATGTTTACAGGTGAAATTCTGTACTCAATGAGCCTGTCAATGTCTGCATCTTTCATATTCGTAAGTGTTACATAATTTCCGTACAAAAACGAAAGGCGAGCATCATCGTCTTTAAAATAAAGGGTATCACGCATACCCTTTGGCATCTGGTCAATAAAGCAGAAAATACACTTGTTGTGACAGCTATGTGCCTTATCAAAAAGCATATTTTCAAAGTTAATTCCCAAGTCCTCAAGGTATGGATTTTCTATTTCGTATTCAATCAGCTCACCGGATTTTTTTTCAACCGTCATCAGGATTTCTTCGCCTGTTGATAAAAATTTATAGTCCAGATAATCTATAATTTCTTTGCCGTTAATGGATAAAATTCTATCCCCTGATTCGATCTCAAGCTCTTCGGCAATGCTATCTGCATCTACCGATAAAACAACAGCTCCGCTCATTATTTCACCAACTTTCAATATATATATAAAAATAGAGAAGGACTGCTCCTTCTCTATTTTTATATACGCATAATTACGCTTCTTTTTTTACAACTTCTTTTCCGTTGTAGTAGCCGCAAGCCTTACATACTCTATGTCCCATAATAGGTTCGCCGCATTTAGGGCAGCTTACGAAACCGGGAATGCTGAGCTTCCAGTTTGCGCGTCTCTTATCACGTCTTGCCTGTGAGGTTTTTCTCTTAGGTACTGCCATGGTCTACACCTCCTGAATTTTATCACTTAAAATTTTTTAATTTTTCCCAACGTGGATCAATTTCAAAAAAATCACAATCGCAACTTCCCTCGTTTAAGTTTTTGCCGCACTTGGGGCAAATTCCACGACAATCATCACGACATAAGTATTTAGTTGAAACATTTAACAAAAGGTTATTGATAGCTATTTCGCCTACATCGATTTCGGTACCTTCAAAGAAAATAACCGAATCAGCATCAGCGTCTGTTTCCTGACCTGAAAGGACAAGAGTTTCGCTAAAATCAAAATCAAGTGGCATAACAATTTCCTTCAAGCAACGAGCGCATGAGGTTTTAATCTCAGCTACGACCTTTGCATCCAGTACCAATACACCGCCTGAATTTGCAATGCTGCCGCTAACTGAAGCCTTTATCACTTCAATATCGCAAGCAAGCTCTACCGATTCAA
>Ga0233360_1000075_pt1 | contig 22045 bp, 21 predicted proteins | sample ElkDunMinimDraft_20_FD_180671 | JGI IMG/M metagenome (GOLD analysis project Ga0233360, IMG submission 180671) | Fecal eukaryotic communites from dung pellets of Tule Elk in California, USA - Elk Dung A0 | ecosystem: Host-associated > Mammals > Digestive system > Large intestine > Fecal | place...
CGGGCATGAAACCGGGGAGGGCGGTGGAGTAGACGTTCTTGTAGGATGCCGACACGTTGCGCACGAGCATGAGTCCGCGCGAGGTGTACTGCAGCGCCTTGTACCAGGGCAGTTCCGAGAGGTCGGGACCGGGCGTGATGGTGAGCTTCATGTTGGCCGTGTCGGGACCGGTGAGGCTGATGGTGTTCTCGTCGATGACCTTGTACTTCACCTTGTAGGGGCGGCCCTCCTTGGTGCGCGAGGCTACCTCGACGCGCTTGTTCTTCTGCCCGTGCTTGATGGTGTAGGTGCTGTCGGGAATGATCTTGAGCTCCTGGGTAAACTTCTTGGGTTTCTTGGCCTTCTTCGTGGTGGTCTTCTTGTTGCCCTTCGATGAGGCAAACTTCTTGTTGGTCTCCTTGAGGAAATCTACCTTATTATATAGGGTCTCGAAGTTGAGCTTGCTAGTAGATCTATACTCCGAAAGTAAACTTAAAAGTTAATTTTCCTATTAAATAATTGTTCAAGAAGAAAAAAATATGCTATATTTGCACCGAAAAGGCACTTGACTGTAAACATTTAAGTTGATTTTACCTTGAAGATTGTAGATATATATCCACCATTTCTATATAGCATACAATATGACAATGCTGAAGAAGATGAGTTTGAAAGATTGTTTCAGCAGTGGAATGACGTGGAGTATGTTGTCAAATTCTTCGAAGAGAACAAAGAAATGCTATCACATTCCATATGGGTGAACGTTGCATCACCCGAGGAAGCTGCCAGACAAGTACTAAAGGAAGCTGAAGAATTGGAAAATCTATTGATAGATTTGTGTGAGAATCTTTCAGAAGGAAGTACGCCTAACTTGGATAGCCATTTCAAATATTTAGAAGGGAAATATAAATATGAATTAGAATATGTACCAATGAAATCATACGGACCAATAAGACCTTCATTATTGAGAATGTATGCTATCCGATTTGCCTCCAACATGTATCTTATAACAGGGGGTGGCATAAAATTGGCAGATACGATTCAGAATTCCCCTAATTTAAAGGACCATGTTTTGCAGAATATCGACAAAGTAAGAAGTTGGTTAAAAGCCAAAGGAATATACGATAGCGATGATATAAACTAAAAAAACAGCAGATTATGGGATTCAATATTGACAAACTGAGAGAAATAGCTGTACCGAGAAGTGAAACAGCAAAAGAAAGTGCACGATTGAGACGAGAAAATCGTGAATACTTGCGTATATCACAAGACATCGCGCTGTGCCTGCATTATTATCTGCGCAATTCAGATATGACTCAGAAAGAATTAGCAGAAAAAATGGAAGTGTCCCCTGTTTACATTGGTCGTTTGTTGAAAGGAGGCGAGAACCTCACGCTTGAGACCATATGCAAACTACAAAAGGTTTTGGGCCAGGATTTGATTAGTGTTGCCAAACCGTATGTTACTACCCAAATCGTATCTTTAGTTCCTCTTTCAACTCAACGGTTTTCTGAAACTGTTCGCAGCGACAGATATACAGAGACGCATACTTTAAACAAGAACTATTCATCTACAGGAGATTATTCTGCAGCATAAGATTTACGATTATGAACCAACAAGTATTATACAAATATACGAAGATGGAACTAGAGCAATTTGCCATGTTCGAAGAAAATGTATTATCAGAGGATAAAGAAATACAGTTTCAGACAGGAGTGCAATTCTCTTTTGATGCCGCAAACAGTATCCTTTGCAGTAAAGTAATTGTGACCGTTTCACAAGAAAGTAGCCCCATCATGAAAATCGATTTGAATAATTTCTTTGACATCTCCCCCGAGTCTATAGCCAATCTTCGTCAAGAGGGGAAGGTGGTATTCCCTCCTCCCATATTAGTACAATTTGCATCACTTGGCTACGGTTCCATACGAGGCATAATGTATGCTAAAACTATGGGAACTCCATTGAACACTCTAATTCTTCCTCCTGTTTATTTTGGCAATATTATAGACAAGGCTTTTGTTGCAAGTTGAGATGTATTCATAACTTTCAGCTTCAATAAATGTTCTTGCAGGCACCGCAACCGATATATGCAGCAGCATCCATAGCCTTGTCGGTGATGGATGCGGTGACATCGATTTGCGCTATTGTTGCCGATACACTCAGTAGTGAGTAGCCTTATCTAGAATTGAAACATAACTGGTACGACTCAACATTTCTGTCTATTGCATCTTGAACTTGTTCCACTGTAACAAACTTGTTGCAGCTCAATTTGGAATCAAGTTTTAATATCACAATCCAAAGAAAAGCATATGTAAATATCAGAAGATAGTAGAAATGTTTATAGGTTTTAATAGATGCAAAATCACTCTTGAAATGCGAAAAGTGGTCTCCGTGAAAACGTTCATTGCGTGCAGTGTAAAGTATTCCACTCATCATAAGCCATAGCCTTTTATACTCCTCCAATGGTGGAAGATTCTTTTCCTGAACACTTATAGGTGATCCCCTAAATATATTTACAATTTCTTGTGCTGAAACATAGTGTAATTTCCCATCATCTTGTTCATTACCTGTAAATTTATATTTTGCATATAGTCCATCATACACCTCTTCACCTAGGAGACTCTGCACCCTTTGTTTTATCTTGCCATAATAGGACTGAATCTTGATATTTCTATGATGGAAAAGTCTCGCAAAAGCAAAACGGCCAATGCTTAATGGCATAATATCGAACAGATGAAATAATGATTCTTTCAATTTTAGATGATCCTTGAATAGGCTCGTTAGTTCCTGTTTACATATTACCTCCATCATCTTGTCTGTTTCTGCATAACCTCCACTCAAGATTCTCTTTCGATATAAATTCATTGCAATTTCCAATGCACTCCATGCTTTGTCAAAGGCTGTATCAGGATGTAATGGCAAATCATCGTATATATCGGTAATAATAGAATGTAGTTTATTTAGATGGGCATCGTTGAAAAGTATCTCTGTCGCATTATCTACATGCAATCTAACGCTCTCAAATATCTGAGACTTTTGAAGTTCTGACAATCGTGCTTGGAATTGTTTTTGGGCGGATTCATTCCAAGTCCCTTTAGACCAAGCATTATTATACAGAACACGTTTCCTTGTAAAAGCAAGTTCCTGTCTTTCTTTAGGGGTTAGATTTTTTAATTCCATGTTCTTTGAAGTATGGCATTAATTACTAATGAAATCTCCATGATATGCACAAACTGAATATAGGTCATAAATGCAACATCCATTAATGGTAACTCTACGATGTCTTCAGGATTGTTAATGTCTATATATCTACATATCTGATTTTCGGATTCATAGTCGGAATCATCATGAGTCTCGCTATTTCGTATTTTGTTATTAAGCGATCCCATAAAATAACTTTTCAACACATCGTTTTTCTGTATAATCCCGACTTTGGTTCCTGCCGTCAATTTTGTAAAATCATTCATTGTGTATGTTAACCCTGATCCAAAGTTATTCACATCTCCTCTGTTCAATTTGTTTTCTAATGCAACTACAACTGGCAAGATCTTCTCAAGTACTTCATATCCTTTACGATAGTCATCATTTACTTCATCATAATTGATTGTAACAAGATATAACTGACTCTGGCGCGGATATAAATAATCACCGATAACGCCATAAAACATAGCTGGAAAATACTTTTCAATTTTTCCAATCATATCAGCAATATACTTAAAAGCCTTTTTGGTAAGCCAATCCTTCAAATTAAAATATTGGTTGATCTCATTTTTAAGCAACTCCGCATCTAATTTGGATATACTAAATGATAGTTTCATTAGCTCTGCATATAAAGTTCCATAGGGTGCATTATCAATGGTTATTGGCCTTGTATTAAAATAGCAACAATTAACCATTGCTGCATAATGCGCTACACATCCGGTGTATGTAGTCAATTCTTTTTTATGATTCTCCAAATCAAATATTTTAGCAATCTTCCTTGTATATGCCTCAGGCTTCATGCATTGCTTGTTCAATATCGGTAGTAGTTCTGAAAGAGAATGTCTATACTTGAAAACATTTTCCAAAATACCATTTATAAAAGTTCCATGATTATGTATTATATCAGGACCTACTCCGTAACTCTTTGCTAAATTCAAATAGGGAGAGAATGAAACCAACCTATTTTCCCAACTAGTTTGTGGAAGATACATTTCTTTGGTGATTGGCAGGCATGATGAATACCCAATTAAATAAGCATTATCATATTGTTCGACATTGGAGCGTTTGCGACTCAGACTTTTTGCTGTGCATTTTACCTGTATCTTATTGCCACAATCTGGACAGCAAAACGCTAAATTCCAAGGGTACAAATAAATCATTTCGTCGACCTGATACTTTATGTAGAAGATAGAACTACACGCCTCACATTTTATTCTGGAAGATATGACCATAAGTAAGTTTTCTATTTTAGACTAAGCTTTTCAACAAGATTCCTATCTGTTTTATACCATCAATGCAAACTTGCTGGACAGATTCTTTAATAAAGGAAGATACATACTCGTTAATATTTTCTTTTTCTTCTATCTCTAAGGCTGTTAATTTCTCTTGAACGATTTCCCTCTGAAAGTTTGAGACTAAAATAGTTATCATTTCTTGGAATGCCCCCTCATCAAGTGATATAATATCTTTATTGAAGGATGTATCTGCAAAATAATGATTTTCTCTTAATTTTGCATTAAGTGCAACACGTAAATATTTATCTTCTATAGCAAACCTAATTTCTGTGTTGTTCTTGATAAAAGACGCATGAGTTAGGCATTCACCTATCGACTTTCTTAAGAAAACATTAAGAGCGTTTTCATCACGACTCTCATATTTAACCTGTGATTCGTAAATGAGTTTCCTAACTTTGGCTTCTGGTATTTTCAGTTTCAAACTATCATTAAAGCATTTACCTTCAAGCAATTCGTTTTTTCTAAGGACGAAATATATAAGTGTTTCTATTTCTGTCTTATTCATTAGACCAAAACCTTTATCAAAATAAATCGTCATAAAGTCACTTAATAATTCCTTTGCTTTATCTGGGGGTAAAGCGCCTATCGCATCTTTCATAGTAATAAATGTTTCTTTACATGGGTACAAATATAATGAGATTCTTTAATGTCTGCAAGTAATATCCCTTTTATCAAACATCCAATTGCAACATTGACAGTGCAAATAATATCCGTTTTTTTGTCTCGGTCAGGTTATTTTACGGTCTAACACCCATTTTTTGACATACGTCAAATAAAAGACATAAATCGGGACATTTTGCTTTCATTATGATAGCGGTTCCAAGAAATGGCTATACCTTTGCATCGAAAACAAGGACAGAGAGAGACAAAAGACAGTATTAGTAAAAACTTGACAAATGCCGATGTACAGCACAGCACTGACTGCTGCGAAGTATAAAAGCTAAATGTGAAACCCGCTCTCTGAATGGCAGGGAGCACAAATTTGAAAAGGTATGAAAAAGATTGTTAGTTTTATTGACTGCGCCTTAAATTGTTATCCTGTAAACGAGGAGATGTATGATTTCGACAAGATTGATTATATGTGCCCTACAGGAATGATTCCTCTGAAAGTCAGAAGGAAAGCGTGAGTTGTAAACCGAGTTTGTAAAAATAAAAGGATACAAAAGAAAGAAGAATCTAAGTGTTTGTGGGCATCAGATAAATTCAATAGGTATTGGTGCCATAGCAGCCAGGACGTGCTGAGATAGTACATAGCATTTGCAGTTCTTATTAATTTATGTATGACAAGAGGCTTCCCCGAAAGGAAGCCTCTTGTGTGTCGTTGGGACTTGGTGCAAAATGCTCGCCTTATGCCTGTTGTGGCCCTACTGCTCTGACGCTACGATGGATGCCCGTGCACGGCTCAGTGTTTCCAACGTCATTTGCAGATAGGAGGCTATATAGGTGAGCGGTGCGCGGCGTACAATCTCTGGCGAGTGCTGCATCAGTTTGGTGTAGCGGTCTTTGGCCGACTCGAAGCGCAGCATATCGGCTTTCACTTGGGAGAGGATGAGCGAGTTTTGCAAGAAATGGCGATAGAGATAGGAGATATCGTGTACCTCACTGGCCAGTTTTTCCATTGCTGCGTATGGGATTTCCCAGATAACAGTATCTTCCAGTGCTTCGACGATGAGCTGTGTAGGGCGTTGGTTGAAATAGCTGTCGATACATATCACAACGCCTTGCTCGCAGGAGATGTGCTCGGTCATCTCCTTATCGTGCTTGAAATAGTATTGCCTCACCAGTCCTTGCTCTATATACATCATGGCGTGGCACACGCAGCCTTCGGCGAGTATGATGTCTCCCTTGTTGTATGCCTTATGCTCAATGATGCCGGCAAACAGGCGTATGCTGTCAACCTGCAACCTGCGTTTGGGGCAGGTCTCAATTGTTATCTTTTGGGCAATGTCAAAGTTCTTTGTCGGCATATCCTTTATGCTGTTTCAAGTTAGGATTGAGGTCGATACTTTTGCGCGGTATGGGGAACACGGTAGTATACCTGTTGCCCTCTTCGGGCAATGGAGTGCGTAGGTCGTAAGCCTTATGATAGCGGTCGTAGCGGATGAGGTCTTGACGACGGTGTCCTTCCCATACGAGTTCCAGCAGACGCTCTTCCAATATGTTGTCCAGCGTGGCCTCGCGATGGGGCATACTCACTCGGTCGCGCACGGCATTGAGCTCGGCCGAACCGTCCTCGCCGTTGCGCACCTTGGCCTCGGCCTTCATCAGCAGCACATCGGCATAGCGGAAGAGCACGATATCATTGTCGGGCTGGCGTCCATCGGAGTGTGCCGTGCGGTCTACTTCGTATTTGGCCATACGGGCACCTGCAGTATACAGATAGGGGCTCCCCGTAAGGTTTCGTTTCAGTTCGAGGGGCATATATACCAGCGGTTTGCCGTTGTCTTGCATCACAATCTTGCCGTCAACGCGTACCGTGTCGGCATAGAAGTTCAAGGCAAAGCGCGTGTCCTCCTCATCGGTGCCGTAGCCATTGGCCATTACAGTAGAGATGGTGGCGCAAGTACCGTTCTCGGATGCACCACCCACTGCTCCGCCGTGGTTGTAGTGGCGCGAACGGAAGAGATACCAGAACTGTGCCGCATACAAGTTCTTGTCGAGCGGTATGGTAAAGATGTTCTCTATGGAGTTCTCATTGTGTACGGCAAAGTTGCTCAGATAGTCGGGAGCAAGTGCATAACCAGCCTCGGCCAGTTTGTCGCAATACGCAATGCATGCTTCCCAAGCGTTCAGCTCCTTGCCATCAACAGTAAAGAGGATATCCTTCCCATCGGGACGTATGCCATCGGTCCAGTCGTCATCAGCATAGACTTCTGCGTTCAGCATGACCTTGGCAAGCAGGAAGTGGGCCACAGGAGCCGTCACGCGACCATAGTAGTTGCCTTTTCGGTTCGACGGCTCATCGGCCAACACGGGCAACACGTCTTGCAGTTCATCGACGATGAAGCGCAGCACCTCACTACGCTCGCTCTGCACGACATCCTTCTGCGGTGTATCATGTGCTACGACTAAGGGCACCCGGCCATACATATCCATTATATAATAATAGAAGAGTGCGCGTATGGCCCGCACCTCGGCCGTGTATGATGCGGCCTGCTCTTCGGTCAACAGATCGCGATGGGTGTCGATGACGTGGAGCGACTTGTTGGCCAGTACCACCACCTTGTAGAGATACTTCCACGTATCGTATAGGGGCAGGTCATCCTCACTCCATTTGTGTTGATACATATTGTCCCATAGGCCACCATCGTACCAGTCGCCGCCTCGGATGGGTATCATCGCCTCGTCCGTAGTCAAGGTGTTATAGTCGTATATTCCACGACAAGTGCCCTGCAAGCCTTCGCTGTTGGTCGCTCCTCCTATATAATTATAGAGTACGGCAACAGCATTGACATAGATGTCTGTAGCATTGTTGTAGATGTCCTCTTCGTAGAGTTGGTCACGCGGGTTCTCTTGCAGGCACGAAACCAAGGTCGTGGCAAGAAGAAGGAACAGGGATAATCTGTTATAGCTTTTCATACCAGTAATCGTTTTAGAATTGTACACTCACCCCCATCGAGAAGGTGCGATAGAGCGGATAGGCACGCTTGTCATCGATACCCAGCGTACCGTTCACTACATAGCTGTTGATCATCGGGGTCAGTCCACTGTATGCGGTGAGCGTCGCCACATTGTTCACGTTGGCTGTCAGGCGCAACGAACGTATGGCCTTGCTCTTTATGGGGATATTGTACCCTACGGTGATATACTCAATGTTGACATAGTCGCCATCCTCCAGCCAGTAGTCCGATACATTCTGGTCCACGATATTCTTTTCTGGTGCCCCCTGCAACACGTTGTAGGTGGGGAAGCTCGACATGTTGGTGTAGGCCAGTCCCGTTCCGTTGAATATCTTGTGCCCGAATGCACCGTTCACCTGCACGGCAATATCCCAGTCCTTGTAGCGGAAACTGATGTTCGAGCCCAATGTAACCTTCGGCGTAGCTTGTCCGGCTATGTATCGGTCGCCGCCATCGCCCAGATTCACCTCTCCATTGCCATCGAGGTCGGCTATATCGTAGCGATAGTTGCCTTGCTCGTTCTTGACGAGTCCCTTGCAGTGAGGCAGATAGAACACGCCAAGCGGCTGTCCTACTATCTGGTACACCACATTGTTGTCGCCTCCGTGCTGTCCGGCTCCGTAGAGCGAACCTATGGGAGTGACCTCTGCTGCTGTCATTTGCATCCCGTTGTATTCGCCACTGAGCGAGAGCAGGCGGTTGCGCTGGTATGCCACGTTCAGGTTGATGTTCAGTTCGGTCTCCTTTTGCTGGATAGGCATCATCGACACGCCAAGCTCAACGCCCTGGTTCGACATCGAGCCGATATTGGCCATCAATTTGTCGTAGGCGAAGGCCGGTACAGGTACGTCATAGGAGTATAGCATATCGGTAGTCAGCGAGTAGTAATACTCGGCCGTCAGCATCAGGCGGTTGTCCCATGCCCCGAAGTCGATGCCGACGTTCGAGGTGGTGCGTGTCTCCCATTTCAGGTTGGGATTGGTATTCTTCATCGTGCCCATTGTCACAGTGGGTACACCGTTGATAGATACGATGCCGTTCTCCTTCACCGTATTGAGTGTGGTGTATGAGGTGATGCCGCCCAGATTGCCCGAGCTACCGTGCCCCGCACGCAGGCGCAGCAGCGTCACTCGGGATATATCCTTCATGAATGCCTCCCTGTGGATATTCCACGTGCCCGATACCGAGGGAAACACTCCCCACGTATTGGCCTTTCCCACCAGTGACGAACCATCGGTGCGCAGGGTGGTGCTCAGGCTATACCGATTGTCAAAATGATACGCCGCACTGCCCATCAGTGAAGCCAACGAAGGGTCTTCGTACGAACTGCCTGTGCCTCCAAAGGGGCGCGACGAGGTGGCACCTATATTATGATACGAGAAGTCATTGGTCGTTATTCCCTTCGCCTGCACCCAGAATCCCGTGCGCAGCTGCTGGTGATACTCACCGCTTACGCTGGCATCCAGCTTGTGCTTACCCCACGCATTGCCGTAGTTGAGGGCGGCATTGGCAAGGTAGTCCTCGCCGTTGAACTCTCCCCTGTAGACGTTTCCCTGTGCCCACCCCCACGTAGGGCAGAACTGTGCACGTGAGGTGGAATAGTATGAATAAGCACCGAAGAGCGACAGGTGCAGATGGCTATCAATGTCATACGTCAGCCTCAGGTGCGTGTTTAGCGTAGCATCCTTCGAGTCGTTCTTCTCATCAAGCAATATGCCCGGATGGTTTATCCATGCTGCGGTCGAGTTCTTCACCCAGTTGCCGTTGGCATCCTGTCCTGCAGGATAGGTAGGGTTCTGTGTAGCTGCCGAGTTGAAGAGCATCTGCGTGTCGAATATGTCATGTGTCATGGCCGAAGAACCGAACACCCCGAAGTCGCCCGTCAGCCTACCGCCGAAAGCCTTCTGTGTCACGTCGATCTTGGCCACCATGTTGCGGTAGTCGTTCACACGGACGATGGTGTTGTGGTCCATCAGTCCGAACGAGGCACGGTAGTTCTGCGTCTCCGTGCCGCCACTGAACGCCAAATGATGTTGCTGCACGCTTCCCGTGCGTGTGATGACCTTATGGAAGTCCGTATCGAAGCCCCCGTCATTATAGTCCAGTCCCCACGCCTCGGCCGTAGCCCTATACTGTGCCGCACTGAGCATCGGCAGGTATTTGTACATCGGCTCCACGCCATAGTTTCCGTTATACGAAATCTGGAATCCGCCTCCCGTGCCGCGTTTGGTCTTCACTTCGATGACACCCGAGGCACCTCGCGAACCATACCTTGCCGTCTCCGAAGCATTTTTCAGAATCGTGAAGCTCGCAATGTCCGAAGGATAGATAGTCGACAACGTCGCCACGTCCGAGGTCACCCCGTCGATAATCACCAACGGGTCGTTGCCGCCAGTGATAGAGGTCGTACCGCGCACCCGCACACTGTTGAGTATAGCCATACGGTCAGTACCGTTGGTCGTCACGTTCACACCGGCCGTCTGTCCGCTGAGTGCCTCCAGCGCATTGTTTACAAGACCTTTCCTGATTTCCTCATGGCGGATATGTTCCGCCAGTCCGTTCGTGGACATAGAATCTGCCACCTCCTTGGTATATTGCACCTGAGCGGCAAGCTGCAGATGGCTGCAACAGAGCAGCAACACAAATGTCTTCAGTGTTAATCTCATCATAGCAATAGTAATTAGGGAAAGAACACCTTATTTCACTGCAAAAATAGAAGTTTTGTGCGAAATAGGAAGCGGTTTTTTGTGGAAAAAACATACCGCTCCTTGCTTTTTTTGATATATGTCAAATTTTCGCACCCATCATGCATCAAAAGCGGAAGGAGGGAGCGGATGTTCTATGAATATGGAATACTTTTTTCCCCCCCTCAAAATCAACAGGTTAATTTATGGATAAGAAAAATGATGAATTACTGGCACGCATCGTCGTGCTCGAACGGGCGGTAGCAAAGCTGCGCCACCAGATGGAGAAACTAATAACGGAAGATGAGAGCAAGAGTCCCGTCGGGCAAAGCTTTCATCTTTCATCTCTCCACAATTGACACCCGACATCGCAAAGGCTTTAAAAGCGCTGTTGCAGTATAAAGAACCCGATGGGCGTTACTTAGTCACGCGCAAGGTGCACTGGCAGGCGATATTCCGTATATTGGTAGACCGTGGTATCTATCCCGATGGGACAGACTACCGCGGTTTCTGCTGTTATGTCGGAATAATTGTTTACATTTGCCTCACAATCTCGTGTGTACAGAATCAGAGAGAAGTTAAACGGTGTTAAAAAACGAACGATTGGCAGACTCGCGTGTATGTTGATATGAAAAAAGGTATTTAAAACATAAAATAAGACATCATGAGATTTTGTAGCATTCTTTTTTTATCACTTTTTTGCTGTTTATACTTGCAAGCCGAAAATCTTACGGGAACAGTGTGCGGCGAGGATAACGCACCTATAAGCGGCGTGAACGTTTCTATCCGTACGACAAAGAGCGCCAAGGTCGTGGCTACCACGTATACTACCGACAATGGGACTTTCGTACTACACGACGTTGAAGCAGGAAAGTACACTTTATCGTGTACTTATGTGGGCTATTCCGACTACACTGCAGAGGTGCAAGTTGCCAAAGGTTCAGATTTGGATTTGGGAACAGTGGTGATGTACATAGAAAGCGTGCAGATAGGCGAAGTGTCTGTCTTGGCCGACCGCAACGTGTTCACTACAGGAAAACAATATATCTACCCTTCTGAGCAGCAAGTGGAAAAGTCCAGCGGTGGATTGGACCTGTTACAAAAACTCCCCATCCCTTTGCTGGATGTCAATCCTATCAGTAGGACGGTCTCTTCAATGGATCCCACAGGAGGCGTTGCCTTGCTCATCAATGATATCCCGGCTGATGCTAACGACATATCTATTCTTGACCCGAAACAGGTAAAGCGGATAGAGGTTATCCGCAGCCCGGGGATGATGTATGGAGCAAACTTAGCGATGGCTATCAACGTTGTAATGAAAAAGACACAAGACGGTGTCGCCTTGGGTGTGAACGCAACAAATTCCACCAAAATTACTTATGGTTACAATAATGTATTTGCCACATATAACCGAAAGAACTCTCAACTGACCATTAACCAAAGCGAAAATTACCAGAACTTCTCAAACCAGACTTCCGATGACTTGCGCCAATATCTCCTGCCCAATGGCGACTGGCACACGGTACACATCCAGAGCCTTTCGGCTCGTACACTTTCGGCTACTCACGGAACCACACTGAAGTATAATCTCACCTTGCCGGACAATCTTGTATTCCAAGCACAGGGATACCTCAACTTGCGACGCAATCCTCGGCAGAAACGCTCCCATCTTGTTAGTGAGACGGGAAAAGATGACTATACCAGCCATATCCGAAGCAAGGACCAAAATGAGTCACCCGCACTGAACCTATATCTCAAGAAATATTTGGCCAATAACCAAGCGCTTATTTTCAACGTGGTGGGAACACACATAAATTCTGATTATGATTACCTCTACGAACTGGAGGGAAGTGGCTTTCGAACGGCTTATGGTGTAAGAGGACAAAAGTCTTCCATAATCGGTGAAGTGAAATACAACAAGAGTTTCCAATGGGGTAGCTTCACTTCTGGTATTCGTTCTTTCTACGGCAATACCCGGAATCACTATGTCGGGAGCACTGACAACTCATCGCAGATGGTCAATGTAAACTCCAATGCCTATGTCCAGGTAGATGGGCGTTGGAAACAATTATCAGGAAGCGCAAGCCTATCCTTGGATGACCAGTATTATAACCAGAAGGACGGCCAGTATCATAAGCAAATACTCAATCCGCAGGTCAACCTCAATTATTGGGTTTCGTCCACCACCAGTCTGGGCTATCGATTCAGCCTTGCTCCCCGTCTGCCATCTTTGGCATCAATGAATGACATTATCATCCAAAAAGACCAGTGGGAGCGTAGTGTAGGCAATCCCTTCCTCAAGCCCTTCAATCATATAGAAAACACGTTGAGGGCAGCCTATTATAAGGCTAACGTATATGCCTTGCTGAGTGCTACGTACGCATCCAACAGACATGCCATCATGCCAACAGTGACCCGCACTGAGATTGACGGACAGGTGTTCTTTGACAACGAAGCTCAAAACCAACGTGATATGAACCAGCTGGTCCTGACGGCCTACCTACGCTATGCAGCTTTCAATAACAAACTGATAGTCAGCGGTACGGGAAGTTACAACCATTTTCATGCGAAAAGCTATCTCTATACGAACAAACGAGGTTTCTTCTCTGGCAATATCGCATTGGAAAGCTATCTCGGCAAGTTCTATCTCTCAGTCCGTTGTGCGAGCCGCTACAACAGCCTTTTTGCAGAGACCATTTGGTACAACGAATACACAAGTTCCCTTAACGCCACCTACAATTGGAAGAATTTCAAGATAGGCGTGACCTGGGAGCAACCATTGCAGCCTGGAGGTACAAACAATCGTGTAGAGACACTCAATGATGTGGTGCACAAAGTTGTCCGCCAAAGCAATCCCGAAGCAGGTAACCATTTCCTCTTGACGCTCTCATGGCGTTGGAACCACGGTTTCAAACCCAAGATACAAGAGGCCGACTTGAATAACAAGGACACCGATGCCGGTATTCTAAAATAAGCCTATGGGCTACCCCATCACCACATCCGCCAAGTCTCATACCTCACGGCGTGGGACTTGGTGGTTTCGTTCCATCGGATGTTTATCCGATGGTGCTGAGGTAGGGGTTTACAACCCCTCGTTTAACAGGTCACAGACCTTGATATTCATTAACGGCAAATAAGGTATATCCGCCGTAACGAAAAATATATCTATCTTATACTTAAATATATCTATCATTATGTACCAAAATGTACCAATTGAATTGATCGAGCGCGTAGATGCGCTGGAGAGGAGAATGGAGAGATTAGAAAAAAAATGAAAGAAGGGGGGGCCTCCCCTACTGTCCCCCTTCTTATTCCCCCAGGGGGGAAAGATGCAGGCATCGCGGAGTTAGACCCCCACCCGGCCTTCGGCCTCGACGGCCTCTTCTGGCTGCTCCTCTCCTACTGTGCCGGTGTGGGAGGCAGCATCCTCATCATCGGCTCAGCTGCCGGTGTGGTAGCCATGGGCCTGGAGAAGATAGACTTCACCTGGTACCTGAAGAACATCTCCCTAATGGCCCTCCTCGGCTACGCTGCCGGCATCGCAGTCATCTTCGTGGAGTCGGTGGTGCTGATGTAGAGCAATCGGTAGATTGGGGAGGACCCCAATCTACCGATGACTTATGAGTGTAGGAACTCGGATTTTAGAATATAAACTTATGTTTCTTTATAAACTCTCCCACTTCACTATTCGTTCTTGGATTAATCCTTTAGGGAGTCTCGCATTTATTGCCATTAACTCCTTCAATTTCGTAGCAGCATCTTTTGGAGGCAGGATGCTGCACTCCACTAATTGGTCAAATACATATAATATGCCCTTTACTGTAACGTTGGATTCAATGGCTTTATTTCTCAATTGTCTGTCGCCAGTCAACAATACATAATCCCGTTGCTTGGCATATTGCCACACTGCACAATCAGTTACCGAGACGTTGCCTCCTGCATTTGCTTGAAGCTCCAATACCTCAAGCAACTCTTCTGCGGCAAAGGAATGTACCGTCAACCTGCCATTATCAATGAGTTGGTTTACCAGTAAAGACTGTTGCTCATCTTCAATCTCATTAACCACGAAGTCAACGGTATGAACTTCAAAAGGCAGATTGAAGAAAGCATCGATCAGTCCTACAGAGTATAGGTCGATGAATATATTTGTATCGTTAACGACGATATCCATTCTATACAAGATTTAGTTGGTTCCTGATAGAATCAATAGAAATGCCTAATAGGGCACTCGCCTTGGAGAATGAAATGATTTCGCTGGCCAACGCTCGGTATACGAGGCGAACAAAACGATTCGAACATTCCTCCTTAGAACGATTTTTTTCCACCGATTCCTTGAATTGGTGTACTGCATTCTTCTTCTTATGGAAAGTGTTGAAACGATTTTCAGAAATGATATTCAGACTCTTGGCCTTATACATAAGAGCATCTATTGAGATACCAAATTGAATCTGAAGACCCTTCAATTCCTCCAATGAGATGTCGCCTCGGGCTGCACCTATACGTTGAATGAATACCTCCTTGGATATAAGCATTTCACTTGCAAAGAGATTGCAGAGGCTTTCAATCTCCTTATCAGAGATACTGCTGTCAAAAGTTAACATCAAATGGCCTAACTCGTGAAGTGCGGTAAATCGTTTACGCTCACTCTTGAAATTCTTGTTGAGTACTATTACGGGAGTGTCGCCATTGACAAAGCCGCTGAGGCCATCAAAAGAATTAGGAGCATCAATCTCAACAACTTTGATATTGTTGTCTTCCAGAACCTCAATAAGATTATTTATGCCATCCTCACCTAATTGCCACGCTGCTTTTACGCGTTTCACTATCGGGTAGATATCATCCTCATCTTGTACAAGTACATTTCCAGATTGTACCCTATAACTTGACTCTATAGCATTGAGGTTCTCTATCTCAAAGTAGCGTTCCAACTGATCCTTCACGACTTCTTTGATGGAGTCTATCTGTTTGACTCCAAGTTTGGATTTCTTGCGAAACTCCACATTCTCAATTGACACACTTGGTTGACGGAAGAAATAATCAATGCTAACCTCCAGTGCTTTTGACAACAGAATCAATATCTTGCTGTCAGGAAGCATCTTGCCAGTCTCATATTTGGATATAGACTGCTTAGTTATGGCATTGCCAACTTTATCACAAAGTGCATCCATCGACAAACCACGCATAATGCGAGCTTGCTTTAATCTAACTGAGAATATTGAGTTCATAACGTAAAGTGATTTTTGTCTTTTGGTTTACAAAATTACTAAATAAAAATAATTTGTCAACCATGAAGAGCAGAAAAAGTTGACGTAAAGGAGCATTTTTAACATTTCAGCTGCTTAACCAGCCTAATTTCTTGAAGTGGAAGAACCAACTCCGCAGACTAATAATGTCATTATGATTGATGGTAATGAGCAATTCATTATCTACTCCGTACCTTCATTGGTGATGGGATGAAGGCTGATAGTCGGGGATGAGTTCTTTTCTCTGCGTTCGCTTAATCGCAACTATGCTTTTAGTGAAGTTGCTCACGATCGGCTTTTGATTTTTCTGTCCTTCATTAGATGGTTCTCTGTTCTTAACTTTGTTTTGTAATTAAACAACTACAAATATGGAACAGTTAAAACTATTTCAAGACACCGTGTGCGAGGTCATGACTCTCGCTAATGGTAAGTGTCTCGTTCGAGACTGTATGAGAGAAGTTAATGAGGTGTATCAGTATGAGTTGCAGGACATACCTCTGAGTAAAGAACTGTTGGAGTATCTTGGCTTTCATTTCACTCAGCATGACACGAGGCGTTGGGTGAACTGCTATATTGTCTCCCCCCCCCAAAAAAATAGTTATTTTCAGATTTACTTTTGACATTCTTTTACGACCTATATATAGAGACTATTCTATGAATCTATGAAAAAGTTATTAGCAACTATGACGGCTCTTGCGCTAACGATAGCAGTGCAGGGGCAGACGGAGACGGTGGACACGGCACAGTTCGTGGCAATGTATGACTATGAGTGCAGAACACTGAACGATGAGGATGTGCCCATCACAGATAGGATGCAGATTGTGCTTCAGGTGGGACGGACGATGACAAAGTGCATGCCGCGCTCGCAATACCGCGTGGAGGGCGAGGAGGTGGACATCGCGACAAGCTTCCAAGAAGCGTATATGCACATGCCGACGGTGTGGACGGGGTGGCCGACGGGGAAGACTACCATACGCGACTTCATCTATCCGCACGAGTTTGAAGGTTATGAGTCTACACCCGACATTGCGTGGACATTGCTTGACGACACGGTGACTATCAACGGTTATCATTGCCAGCAGGCTACGGCTACGCTGCGTGGCGTGGAGTGGCGTGTATGCTACACCGAAGAGATACCGTCATCGGCTGGTCCTTGGCGCCTGCGTGGCCTGCCCGGACTGATTGTAAGGGCCGAGAGCGAGGCACACACGTTCTGCATTGCAGGGTTGAAGCAGGAGCGGGTGCCCATCACGGCACCAGCGCAGAACCCCGAGGTGCAACGGATGAGATACCCCAAGCTGCTGAAGTACCGCAACGAGGTATACGGCAACCGCCAGTATGCCAAGAACCCTACTTACTATATCCCCGACCTCAATAGCACCCTCAAGGAGATAGTTGTATTTAATCGCAACAACCAACAACTCGTATTGGCCAATGGACAACCACTGCTGACGAAAGCACATGTGTATCGGCCGTTGGAATTAAAATAAAGCAAGATGAACCGATTCCTATATATAATACTATTTTTGGCACTGGCCACCCGTGCCTCGGCACAGGTGAAAGTAACCGGTAGAGTGATAAACCTGAGCAACAAGCCGGTGAGCGAGGTGGTCGTTAAGCTGATGGGTGGAAACAAAATACTGGCATTCGGCACTACCGATGCGCAAGGCATGTATAACCTTGAACTGGAGAGTGTGCCGACGGGAGAGGTCACCCTGGTGTTCAGCCACATCAGCTATGAGAAGGAATCGGAAAGCCTCGCGCTGAAGGATAAGCTGACAAAGGTCGATATGTTGCTGACTCCGAAGAGCATCAGTCTGAAGGAGGTGAGGGTGCGCCCCGACCCTTTGCGACAGATGGGCGATACGCTGAGCCATCATCTGGCTGCGTTCCTCGGCAAAGGTGACGTGACGTTGGAGGATGGCCTGAAGCGCTTGCCGGGCGTGGATGTGTCAAAGAGCGGCAGCATCAGCTATATGGGCAAGGCAATCTCGCAATTCAACATCGAGGGGCTGGACCTTCTGGGTGGCAAGTACAGTCTCGCCACAAGAAACATCCCGACCGACTATGTGACGAATGTCGAGATAGTGCGCAACCACCATAGCCGCAAGATAGACAAGGAGCTCCCGAGCGACGAGGTATCGATGAACATCAAGCTGTCGCAGAAGGCAAAGTTCAAGCCCTTCGGACAGGAGGAGGTAGGTGTCGGCAATATGCAGGATGGTGAGGACGGGCTGCAAGGCTTGTTGGGTGTGACTGGTATGATGTTTACCGACAGGTTTCAGACCATCGGCTCCTTGAAGGGTGGCAACTACAAGAACTTTGCGCAAGTCGATATGATAGACCACTTTGGCGGGTCGGGCATCAGCACACCGGCTACCAACCTGTTTGGTGGGTTCGATGGCGGTGCCCCTCCACAAGGCGAGTACCTCTACCAGCGCAACGGCATGGCAACGCTGAACACCATCTGCAAGGTGGATTCAAACACGACGTTCAAGGTGAATGCTGACTACAGCTATCACCGTGCCACACACGATATAGGGCAAAGCACCACCTATCTGTCGAGCGACGGCAGCTACATAACCGTGGGCGAAACCACCTCGCCGCTCTCAACAGTGCATCTCCCCAAACTGTCGATAAACTATTTGAGAAATGCCAGCAAGGCATATCTCAATGAGCGATTCGTGCTGAAAGGTGTGTTTGAAGACAACGAAGGGGACGTAGTGGCCAACGGCGCCTTGGTCGGGCAACATCGCCGCACCACGTCGTTTGAGATTGACAACGACCTGCATTGGGCAAACAAGACCGCCAATGTCAGCGTGCCCGTATCGTTTAAGCGGACACCGACGTTGAGGCTCACCTTCGGGCAAGGCGGCAACGTATATGGCCAGACGGCACAGTCGTCAACACTCTCCATGAGCGTCAGCTCATCGTTCAAGATTCCCATCGGCAAGACGTTCCGCCTGAGACTTCCTGTAGCCCTTAGTGCCATCTTCGATGATGTGGAGACCTATCGCGTGCCCACAGGAGAGACCAATGACATTCACGGATGGGCGTTCACTCCCACGCTAAACCCGGGCTTTGAAATCCATTCCCGCAACCACCGCTTCTATCTGAATGCGGGTATCGGTGCCGCGCTAAAGGGGCTGTACTACAACAAACTGAACTACACGAAACCTGTGCTCAATCCATCGATGAACATTACCTACACCTTCTCGGCCAACAGCAAGATGGAGCTGTCTACCGGTTACTCTACACACATCGGCGATATGATGACGCTACTGACGGAGCCTATGCAGACGGACTATCGCACCGTGCGCACCTCATCGGGAATCATCGGTGAGTCGAATACGTGGCGTGCATCGGGCGACTGGAAGTGGCAACTCCCCATGCAGTACTTCACGCTGCACCTCTCGGCCGGCCACAGCTCGGGCAAGCGCAACACGCTCTACTCGCAGAGCATCAGTGGTATCGACGTCAGCAGCACGGCACTGCTGCGCGACACTCGCTCTGAAAGCACAAACCTCTCCATCTCCAGCACGAAGAATTTTCCGTCGCTCTACGCCAACCTCAGCGCAGGAGCCAGCTACGGTTTCGGAGGTGGAGAACAAGCCATAGACGAGGATATCATCAAGACCCGCTCCAGCAGCTATAGCATCCACGGCAAAGCATCCGTCGCCCCTGTCAAGTGGCTCGAGCTGCGCTACGACATCAGCTACGCCTGTGCCGAGTCGCGCTTTGCCAATGAGAGGAACACGACGACCTCGCTTACCCACAGCAGCGCCATCCACGTGTTTCCCATCGCCGTTCTCGACCTCTCCCTGAACTACGATCATGTGCGCCGCCAGATTACTGCCGACCGCCACAAACGCATGACCCTATTCAACGCCTCGGCACAGTATAAGCTCAAGCGCCTCGTTCTCCGCCTCGAGCTTGACAACCTGCTGAACCAACGCAGCTATGCCTACACCGTCTTCGACGGCATCAATACCTATAGCTTTGACTACGGCCTATGTGGACGCACGGCGATGCTTCGCGCAACATTCAAGTTGTAAAGAGAAATAACTATAACTGACTGTCTATATGGGCAGTTGGGATGCCATCAAGTTTGCTTGTTTACTTGCGGCATCCCTTTGTCGTATAAATTAATTAAATCAAAAAAGATGAAACAACAAATCAAAGATTTGATTCAGCGCGTAGATGCGTTGGAACATGAACTGGCACTGCTGTGTGTCAAAGTGAAAAAAAATTGAAAGAAGGGCAGTAGCCCTTAACGAAAACGAAGACGAAAACGAAAACTACCATCCGGAGGGTAAACATCGCGAAGCTCAGTCTTCGTCTTCGTTAGCGTCTTCGTTGGAAAGGCTGATGCACCACCATACGCCCGACGGGCGTTACCTCGTCACACGTAAGGTGCACTGGCAGGCGGTGTATAGGGTGTTGGTAGATGAGGGGTGGTACGATGCCTCGCTGGGCTATGCAGGCTTTGTCGATTATATCCGTTCGGTGGCTCCACCGGGCGGATTTCGCATTATGCCCGATGTGGAGACCATACGCCACATATCGCAGACGCTCTACGCACGCCCCTTCCGCGACTGGCGCTACGATGCCGCCTACGGCACCAAGCGCTGGAGCTACGAGCGGATGAGAGCCGTGGCGGTGGCTTTTCAATCTTGCTTGAAAGCAGGTTGAACATTCATGAATGTGTAAGCGTTTCTACGTCATGATGATGTAATTTAACATCATTTTAGCGCAATATATCAAATAAAACGTTTATATTTGCAGAAAAATCTATAGTTATGGGACAGGTATCAATGACTGTGAGGATGGACTCACAACTAAAAGCAACATTCGATGCGCTCTGTGCACAGTTCGGGATGAGTGCCAATACGGCAATGAACGTGTTTGCCAAAGCTGTGGTACAGCGCGGTAAAATCCCGTTTGAGATTAGAGGCGATATGCCTGTGAATGCAGGTGGATATGCCGCATTCTCTGCTATACGCAAAATGGCGGAAGCAGAGCTGCTGCCCGAACTGAGCGATGAGGAAATCATTAGCGAAATAAGTAAAGCACGTGCCGAGCGATGAGAGTGTATGCTGTAATCGACACCAATGTCATTGTATCGGCCTTGCTCGCCAGAAATCCGCAATCGGCAACGGTCAAGGTGCTGGAGGCGTTTTGGCAAGGAAAGATAGTGCCACTGGTCAATGATGAGATTATTGGCGAATATGACGAGGTATTGCGTCGCCCCAAGTTCAGATTTCCTGAAGTGCTTGTGGCTGCTGTCGTTGAGGGCATCAAGCAAGGTGCCGTCAGTGCTGAGCGCGTGAAAACCCGACAGGTTTTTCCCGACCCCAAGGATGCCGTCTTCTATGAAGTGGCCTTGTCAAAGGATGATGCTTACCTGATAACGGGAAACATCAAACATTTCCCCCATACGCCCATAGTGGTCACCCCTGCAGAGATGCTCGACATATTGTCTTCATGGGAAGACTGAATAACCCCATCTCATCAGAGCCGTCCGTTAAGAAAATCAGACGGCTCTGATTTTTTTATCGCAAGGCTCCGCCAGATTTATCAGACGGCTCTGATTTTGGGAAAAGTTGTGGCAGTGGTTTCTTTCAGTGTATGTGTGAGTTACGGCGGATATGCCACATGTGCCACGTGATTGCATAGAGTACTATATACTAAAATTAAATAATTATATTTTAAAAATAATTTAATTAATTATTTATTTCCTTATAGGGTATGCAAAGTATGTGGCAGATGTGGCAGAATGGGCGTAAATAACAAAAGTTGTGACAGTTAGGTCTGCCACAACTTTTTCTTAATCCTCCACGCTGCGGTGGGCATTGAGCCGTTGGTGCTCCTTGATGTCGTTGCCCGTGAGGATGACCACATTCCAGCCGCGCACATTGCGTATACGGCGTGCCTCGAATCCGAGACGGTTCATGCAGAGGGCGACCTTCTTGGCCGAGAGGGGGCGCTTCACCGCGCCGCCGATGAGCTCGATGATGCGCGTGGCG
>Ga0233360_1000076_pt1 | contig 21513 bp, 20 predicted proteins | sample ElkDunMinimDraft_20_FD_180671 | JGI IMG/M metagenome (GOLD analysis project Ga0233360, IMG submission 180671) | Fecal eukaryotic communites from dung pellets of Tule Elk in California, USA - Elk Dung A0 | ecosystem: Host-associated > Mammals > Digestive system > Large intestine > Fecal | place...
AAATGCACTTGAGGCAATGAAAATGTGCCAAATTGAGATAAAATAGATAGATTTTACTAAAAGATTAATCATATAGATTTGAGAGGTTTATATTATGCATATGGTAATACTTACGGCACTGGGGGTTGGCGGAGCTACCCTTTTAGGTGCGGTTTTAGGCTTTATATTTAAAAACATTTCCCACAAGTTCAGCGATATTGTCTTGTCCTTTGCGGCAGGCGTTATGCTTTCTGCGGCGGTTTTGGGTTTAATTGTTCCCTCAATTGATTACGGTGGCAAGTATGCGCTGTTGATTACCGTTACAGGTATTTTTGCAGGGGCGTTGTGTCTTAATATTTTAGACAAATTAGTTCCACATCTGCACAAGATGGCAGGAGTTGAGCCGGAGGCTCATCAGAATAAAAACATAAACAGCGTACTCTTATTTGTTATGGCAATAGCCATTCACAATTTGCCCGAGGGCATTGCCGCAGGTGTTGGTTTTGGCTCGGGAAATACGGGAGAGGCACTTTTAATTGCAGGGGGTATCGCACTTCAGAATATTCCTGAAGGAATGGTAATCATTGGACCAATGCTGGCGTCAGGTGTAAAACCGAGTCGCACGTTTTTGATAGCGGCAGCAACGGGATTAGTTGAGGTAATAGGTACAGTACTTGGTTATTTTGCCGTAAGCGTGTCTCAAGCAGTGCTTCCTTTTGCACTTGCTTTTGCAGGTGGCACGATGCTCTATGTGGTGAGCGATGAAATGATACCGGAAACTCACACACACGGCTCACAGCGTGGTGCAACTTATGCGCTTTTAATCGGTTTTTGTGTTATGCTGGTGTCAGATGTTCTGTTGGGGTGACTTTTGCTGAAAAAATCGGAGTGGAATTGTAGCTCCATTTTTTTTGAAAAAACTATTGACAAACCATATATCCCGTGGTAAAATTATACAGAGTTAGTTAAGACTAATTTTTTTATTGTCTAATAGTTAGTCTTGTCTAATTCGCGAACAAACGGTCGAATCAAGGTGATATATATGAATTTAAGAGAAGCAAAAGAGGGTATTGAATATATCATAAAAGAGATCATAACAGATGACGAGGAATTAGATGCGTTTCTGTTTTCTTTGGGATGCTTTAGCGGTGAGCCTATTACCGTTATTTCGCACTTAAAGGGTGGTTGTATAGTTTCCATTAAGGATGGCAGATACAACATTGACAAGCAGTTGGCTGAGGCTATTATAATTTAAAAAAGCCTTGGCATAAGGCTTGTTATTTTTTAAAATCGAGTTAGCTAAAACTAACCCAAAAATAGAAATGTTTACATAAATCAGGAGGAATTTATTATGAGAATTGCTTTAGCTGGTAATCCCAACAGCGGTAAAACCACTATGTACAATGCCTTGACGGGTCAGAATGAAAAAGTAGGTAACTGGGCAGGTGTTACTGTTGAAAAAAAGGAACACTCCATAAAGAAAAGCTTTTATAAAGATGAGGAGCTAATAGTAGTAGACCTTCCCGGTGCATACTCTATGTCTCCCTTTACATCGGAGGAGAGCATCACAAGTTCATATGTTAGGAATGAAAGCCCCGATGCAATTATCAACATCGTAGATGCTACAAATCTAAGCCGTAGCTTGTTCTTTACAACTCAGCTTTTGGAATTAGGTATTCCTGTTGTTGTAGCACTTAACAAAAATGACATCAACGACAAAAAGCAGACAGAAATTGATGTAAAAACACTGTCTGAGATTTTGGGATGTCCTGTTGTTAAGACTGTTTCAACATCAGCCGAAGGCTTAAACGAGGTTATTACAGCAGCAATCGAGTCTATTGGCAAAGGTCAAAAAGCACCCTACACACAGGGAGACATCGACCTGACAAATAAGGAAGTAGTTGTTGCTGCTGATAAAAAGAGATTTAACTTTGTAAACAGTATTGTTTCTGCAGTTGAAACACGAAAAATACTTACAAAGGAAAAGAACTTCCAGGATAAAATCGATGCTGTGCTTACAAATAAATGGCTCGGTATCCCCATATTTGCCGTTGTTATGTACTTAGTATTCTGGATTTCCCAAGCAGGTCCCGGTGTATGGATTGCCGATTGGTTGGTGGCACTCTTAGAGCAGGGGCAGGCGTGGATTGGCGGTTTTTTTGAAAACGCAAACCCGCTTTTGTCAGCACTTTTAGTTGACGGTGTAATAGGTGGTGCTATTGCGGTTATAGGCTTTTTGCCCCTTGTTATGGTGATGTACTTTTTAATTGCATTGCTTGAGGACTGTGGTTATATGGCAAGAGCGTCTGTTGTGCTTGATCCCATATTTAAAAAAGTTGGTTTATCAGGTAAATCCGTAATTCCTTTTGTTATAGGTACAGGTTGTGCCATCCCCGGTGTTATGGCGTGCCGTACAATCAAAAACGAGCGTGAAAGAAGAGCTACAGCTATGCTCACACCATTTATGCCATGTGGTGCAAAGCTTCCTGTTATTGCGCTTTTTGCAGGTGCGTTCTTTGCTGATGCTACATGGGTAGGGCCATTAATGTACATTGTAGGTATTTTTCTTATTTTCTTGGGAGCATTACTCGTTAATAAAATTACAGGTTATAAAACAAGAAAATCATTCTTTATCATTGAGCTTCCTGAATACAAAACCCCCAGCTTTTGGCGTGCTGTTAAAGCAATGTGTTCACGAGGTTGGGCATATATCGTAAAAGCTGCTACAATCATCTTACTCTGTAACACAGCAGTGCAGATTATGCAGACCTTTACATGGAGCTTTGCAGTGGCAGAATCAGCAGATGCATCAATCTTAGCGTCAATTGCAAGACCTTTTGCGTACCTGCTTGTTCCTGTCGTGGGCGTGCTTTCGTGGCAGTTGGCAGCGGCTGCGGTAACTGGCTTTATAGCTAAAGAAAATGTAGTAGGTACATTGGCAGTTTGTTTCGTAGGTTTAGAGAATTTAATCGATACGGAAGAATTGGCACTTATGGAAGGTGCAGGTGCAGAAGTAGCTACAGTATTTGCCATCACAAAGGTAGCAGCGTTAGCTTACCTTATGTTTAATCTGTTTACACCTCCTTGTTTTGCGGCAATCGGTGCAATGAATGCCGAAATGAAGAGCGCAAAGTGGCTCTGGAGTGGTATTGGTTTACAGCTTGGTGTAGGCTACACAGTAGGTTATCTGGTATACACAATCGGCACGCTTATCACAGCTCCTGAAATGCTTAGCATAGGTGCGGCAATTGGTGGAGGTATTGCGGTATTGGTGTTTGTTGGTATACTTGCGTACCTATGTGTAAAACCTGATAAAAACATAACTGTAAATAAAGAAAAAACAATCAGTAGGTAAGGTGATATTATGGAAAATATAGCTTTGATTGCAGCAATTATTATAATTGTGGGTTTGGCGACTTTCTATGTGTATAAGGCAAAGAAAAGCGGAAAAAAATGTATAGGCTGTCCCGAGGGATGCCACTGTGGACAGGATCACAAACAAAGCTGTTCCTGCGGTTGCGAAGAAGACAAATAAATCTAAATCCACCTTTTATGGGTGGATTTTTTCTTGCAAGTGTCATAGCATTGTGATATACTAATTACAATAAAACACTAAAGGAGACTTTGATATGTTTTGTAGAAAATGCGGAGCGCAGATTTCCGCCAATGAAAAGTTTTGCACAAGTTGCGGAGAGGATTTGATGGTTGTTGATGCCGAAACTACTCCTGTTGCACCTGTTTCGGAAAAGGCTTCCGGAAAAAACAAAGGACTTATGGCTGTTATTATAATACTGTTAATTGCCCTTTGTGTTGTTGGTGCAATATTGGTTTATTATATCTATAGCAATCAGGAAACCGACACAGAGGACGCAGGTAGCCCTACTGTTGTCAATGAAGAACCTGCAGAAAATGACGAGCCTGAAAAAACCGAACCTGCAGAAGAGTATAAAGAAGAGGAAGAAAAAATAGGTAAAACCGATAACAGAGGAAAAAAGCAGCAGGAATTTTTAAGCACTGCTGAAGAAATATCTGATTATGAGGATAATGCGTGGGACACTGCGCAAAGTCAGGCAGATTTTAACAGTGTGGCGTATAATGTATACACAAAATGGGATAACCTGTTAAATGAAGTATACCAATACTTAAAGACAATTTTGCCTGAGGATGAGTTTAAACAGCTTCGTCAGGACGAACTTGATTGGATTGACCGCAAAGAAGCTGCAATGGACGAAGCCGGAAGCGAATGGGAAGGCGGCACCGGCGAAACGATGGTCTATTATGGTGAAGGTGCAGAGTGGACCCGTGAAAGATGTTATGAATTGATTTATATGATAGAATAATTAAAGAGGCTATATCAAAATGAAATCCATTTTGATATAGCCTCTTTAATCTTAAAATGTTTCGTATGCAACTGTTTCTTCCATTGGACGGAATGTACTGTGGAAATTATGTGGTGTAGCATCGGGTGAGGGGTATCCCATAACCAAAAGTGCCAAAGGCTCGTAATTTTGGGGGATAGCGTAGGTTTTTTTCATAGCCTCGGGGTCAAAGTGCATTACCCAACAGCTTCCCACGCCTATATTGTGAGCTGCAAGCATCATATGTGTAGTAACGATTGCCGCATCAACGGAAGCAGACATTGCGCCGTCGTACTTTCTTACCCAGCTTTCGTCTTTGTTATAACAGATAAGCATAGCGGTGGGGGCGTCGAAGTGGCAGATTGTGCAGTCTTTAAGATTGTTAATTGACTCGTCAGTATTTAAAACGAGAATTCTCTGAGTCTGTGCATTTTTGCCTGTGGGGGCTAAGTGACCTGCTGCTAAGATTTTGTCAATTACTTCTTTTTCTAAGTGCTTTGGCACAAATTTTCTTACCGAATATCTTTCCTTGATTAACTTTTCAAATTCCATAATTCTTCCTCCTAAACATATAGATAAATTGTATCACAAAACACAGTTTATTGCAATTACAAATAATTTATGCTATACTAAAGCGGTAACGGAGTGATATATGTGAAAAACTACAAAATTACCATACAGTATGACGGTACAAAATACAACGGCTGGCAACGGCAAAAAAATACAAAGAACACAATACAGGAAAAATTTGAGTTGGTGTTATCAAAGATGTGTGCCCATAATGTGGAGATTTTCGCATCTGGCAGGACAGACGCAGGGGTACACGCTAAGTGTCAGGTGGCAAACTTTAAGTGCAGTATCGATAAAACGCTTGATGAAATCAAGGACTACTTAAATCACTATCTTCCTCAGGATATTTTGGTTACATCAATTAAAGAAGTACCCGAGCGTTTTCACAGCAGATTGAACGCTGTGTCTAAGACATATGAGTATACCATAGCAACCAAGAAGCCCGATGTTTTTACAAGGAAATATGTATACTTTGAAGAGAGTTGCCCCGATGTTGAAAAAATGAAAGAAGTGTCGCAGGTGTTTTTGGGTACTCACGATTTTTTAGGTTTTTCTTCCGTTGGCAAAACAAAAAAATCCACAGTTCGTACTATTAACTTTATAGATATTCAAGAATCAGACGGACTGATTAAAATCAGAATCAACGCTGACGGTTTTTTGTATAATATGGTTCGCATAATAGCAGGAACGATTTTTGATGCAGGCAAAGGAAAAATTAGCGCAAGCGATATTGAAAATATCTTTGACACAAAAAAGAGAGCATACGCGGGAGTAACACTTCCTGCCTGCGGTTTAAAACTAATAGAAGTATTTTACAAGGAGCAGCAATGAATTTGTATTTTGCGCCCTTAGAGGGCATAACCACATATACATACAGAAATGCACACAGCAGGATGTTTTCAGGCGTTGACACTTACTTTGCGCCGTTTATAGTTCCCACGGAAAATGAGCGCATAAGTATGAAAACTTTAAAGGACATACTTCCTGAAAACAACGACGTAAAAGTAATTCCTCAGGTGCTTTGCTCAAGCGGTGAAGCATTTTGTGAGCTTGCAAAGAAAGTGCGTAACTTAGGCTACGATGAGGTAAATCTCAACCTGGGCTGTCCTTCGGGTACGGTTGTAAAGAAAAAGCGTGGCTCAGGGGCATTGAAAGATACCGAATTTCTTGACAGGTTGCTTGATTATATTTTTTCTCACGCAGATATAAAAATTTCTTTAAAAACACGCACGGGTTTTTATTCTCACGAAGAATTTTACGAGCTTATAAATATTTACAATAAATACCCGCTAACGGAACTTATAGTTCACCCCAGAATTCGTGAGGAACTGTACAGCGGTGTGCCGAATATGGATAGCATTGACTATGCCTACAAAAATTCTGTACACAAGCTATGTTATAACGGTGATGTGGTAACTACGGAAGATTTTAATAAAATTTGTAAGCGCTATCCTGATTTAAATAGCGTTATGATAGGCAGAGGCGCAATACAAAATCCTGCTATTTTCAGAGAAATCAAAGGCGGAGAGAAAATAAAAACAGAAGAGCTTGTGGAGTTTTCCTGCATTTTAGAAGAAAAGTATCTTGATGTTTTGGGGTGTGAGCACTATACAGTACACAGACTCAAGGAAATATGGCTTTATATTATGAAGAACTTTCCTAATGAAAAGAAAGTTACCAAGGCATTAAAGAAGTCAAATTCTCTTGACGATATAAACAGCGCCATAAAGCATTTGCCCAATTTATAAGGGTTATGAGAAGAATATGATAAAAGCCGATTTTTCGGCTTTTATTTTTTTGCCAAATTGCACCTATTTAGATTTTTTTCTAAATAGGTATTGACAAACGAACTGAAATAGCGTACAATCTATTTAGAAACTTTTCTAAATAGAGGTGAAATATATGGCAATAAACGAAACTTTAAAGGCAATATCAGACCCCGTAAGGCGTGATATTTTGCAGATGCTAAAGAGCGGCAGAAAATCAGCAGGGGAAATTGCCGAGCAGTTTAATCTGACGGGCGCTACCGTTTCTTATCATCTGTCAAAACTGAAGAGCGCAGATTTAATTGTAGAGGAAAAGTACAAAAACTTCATATACTATGATTTGAACACATCGGTATTTGAAGAATTGCTTACTTGGATTTATATGTTAGGAGGTAATAAGTAATGAAATTTATAAAGTGGAAAACATTGATTATAACTTGTGTAGTGTGTCTTTTGCCTATTCTTTTGGGAGTGGCGCTTTGGGATAAGCTTCCCGAAACTATGGCGATACATTTTAATATGAACAATCAACCTGATAATTTTGCATCAAAAGGATTTGTGGTTTTCGGACTGCCTGTTATGATGGCGGCACTTCAGATTATTAGCTGCGTTATAACCGATATAAATATAAAAAAACACGGCGAGCGCAAAAAGTTTACAACTGTTGTAAAGTGGATTATTCCCGTAATGGCTATTGTATTGCAGACGATAACGATTCTTTACGGCTTGGGCAAGGATATTGACATAAGAAGATTTGCGATGCTTTTAGTGGCGGCAATATTCATCATTATGGGCAACTATATGCCGAAATTTGACTACATTAAAAATTATGATGTTGAAGCGCACAAAGCACGCAAAATAAACCGCTTTATAGGAAATCTTATGGTGATAATGGGCTTACTTGCGGTAGTCACATTATTCTTACCGCCTGTGTATTCTGTAATTTGGCTGTTTCTTTTGATTCCTTATGCGGTTTTATGTATAGTTTACGGCATTAAGGTAGGACGAAAAAATGATACGGACAGTTAAAGCAGGCGAAAAGACAATCGAATATGATTTGCAGATTAAAAAAGTAAAAAATATAAATCTGCGCATATATCCTGACGGTAGAATATGCGTTTCCGCAAACAGGTGGGCGTCTAAAAAGAGTATTGATGCTTTTGTAATATCAAAGACAGAGTTCATATTCAGCGCGCTTTCAAAAATCGAGGAAAAGAAAGCTATACCTCGTGTGCAGTATTACAGCGAAAAAGAATTAAAAGAGCTTGTATTAAAGCTGTGCAGGAAAGCGTTTCCTTATTTTGAAAAAAGGGGAGTGGCATATCCTGAGATAAAATTTCGCAATATGGTATCCCGTTGGGGGAGCTGCCATCCCACGAAAAGTGTGCTGACATTTAACGAAAATCTTATGTTTGCGCCCTTAGAATGTATTGAATATGTAGTACTTCACGAGTTTACTCATTTTATTGTGGCTAATCACTCAAAAGAATTCTATGACGAACTGTTTAGGGTTTGCCCCGACTATAAGGGACGCAGGAACAAGTTAAAAGAAGTAAAAATAAGGGAATAGCGGTATAAAAGTATTTACCTTCGTAATATAATTAACTATAAAGTTTTAAGCGGAGGCATATATGAAAAAGTTGTTATCAGCCTGGCAAATTGGTGGGTTTGTTTTTACGGTGGTAGCAGGTGTGATTTTGCACTTCCTCTTTGGATGGACAAATGAAAGTGTTTTGGTTGCGCCTTTTTCGGCAGTGAACGAATCAATATGGGAACATATGAAGCTTGTGTTTTTTCCCATGCTTGTGTTTGCCTTTATTGAGAGCAGATTCATAGGCAAGGAATTTAAGAATTTCTGGTGTGCAAAACTTGTGGGGATAGTTTTAGGGACAGTTTTAATTCCTGTTCTTTATTACACAATCAATGGAGCGTTAGGTCCTACACCTGATTGGGTAAATATAGCTATATTTGTGGTTTCGGCAGCGATTGGCTACTTAGCAGAGAACCTGATTTTGAAAAAGTGTAACTTGAGCTGTAAATCCTCCGCAGGAGCGATTGCTGTGCTGGTTGCAGTAGCTTTACTGTTTGTGGTATTTACATTCGCAACACCTCAAATTCCCATATTCCAGGACCCCATTTCAGGCACTTACGGATACTAAGCGTGATGAATTTACTTCATCACGCTTTTTGTACGTGTTGCAAAACAACAGGCTGTGTGATATAATTTGAACAGAAATTGTTCGGTGGTTTACAAAAGTAAACGGATAGTGGATTGAATTTCTTGCGTTTAGGTTATAAAATGCCCTCAGAGGTGAGTAATGTGAAAAGAACGAGGTTTTATGTTTGCGAAAAGTGCGGGAATCTGCTTACAAGTATCGGTGATGCTGACGTTGTATGTTGCGGAAGAAAACTCTCGCCCTTGTCCGTAAAGAAAGCAGACGAGGCGCACAAAGTGAATGTGAAAATCATAGAAGACGATTATTATATTACATTTTCGCATTCTATGACAAAGGAACATTATATTTCGTTTTTCTCTTATGTGCAATTCTCCTTCTATATGCTGAAATCGGAAGTAAAGCAGAGGAAATGTTGCCTGATAAGGGCAAACAAATTCTTGTGTACTGCAGGTCTGGTCGCAGAAGCAAAATCGCGGCAGAAAGCTTGGCAGCTCTTGGCTATACCAATATAAAAGAATTCGGTGGGATAATAGATTGGCCGTCTGAAATGGATAGGTAAGTTCCTATTTGAGGAAATAAAAAGCCGTCTGTAGAATTATCTACAGACGGCTTTTTATTTTCGAGTAGGTTTAACATTTACATCTGGGTTTATGTCCCCGTTAATTGAGCCGTGCTCTTCTTCAAACATTTTGATGTTTTCACGAATAAGAACTAACACATGACTGTTTACGCTTCGTCCTTCGTAGTCGGCAACATAGCCAATTTTATCGAGCATTTCTTCCTCGTGTAGATGGAAGTTACAAATCATATCTTTTAAAAACAAAAAAGCACCCAAAATGACTGCTAAAATTTCGCAGAGTATTTAACTAAACGAAATACTCTGTTTTTAGTGATAATTTCAATATTTGTAAATAGATTGACTAAATTGCTGACGGTGATAAACAAGTATATGAGTATAGTTTTTCCATATTCATTTTCTTGATTTGCATGCTTGAGTGAACATATCTATTTAGTGTTATATTTACACTTGAATGCCCCAATATTTCGCTTAGACTTTTTACATCAACACCGGCTTCAATACAGTTGCTCGCGAAAGTGTGTCTTATCATATGGAAAGTAACATTTTCAATGTTGCAGATAGAGGCAATTTTATTGAATTTATTTTCTAAAGTTCTTGGTTCGATAAACCTGGTAGCCTCTCCAGTCAGTAAATATGCATCGCTTTTATACAAATCATTTTCTACAATGAGATCAATGATAAACTGAGGAAGAGGGATTTCACGAATAGAACACTCACTCTTAGGCGATGAAATTATGACATCTGTCTTGTTTTTGTTGCCTTTGAAATTCTGTATGCGCTGCATAGTTTTATCTATGTGCATTGTGCTTGTTTCAAAAGATATATCATTGAATTTAAGCGCACATAGTTCTCCAATACGAACACCGGTATAAAAAGAAATTAAAATTCCAATATTTACATAATCAATGTTATTTGTTAGGAAATCTTTTATTTTCCTAGATTGAACAGTTGTTAACCCCCTAACCGTGAGCTTGTTAGATTTTATAGATACGCTATCAAAATCACAACTGCAAAGCACATCAAATTTCTTTGCAAATTTTATAATGAGTTTTATGACCGATAACATATCCTTTACAGTCTTAGGTGAAAGAGCACAGTTTTGCAGTTTGTCATAACAAAACGTATTTATAACTTTTGTCTCAATTTGACACAGTTGGTAATTTCCAAGTTCAGGCAATATGTGTTTTACAACGGTATTTCTATATTTAACATAAGTGGAAGGTTTACAGTTATTTCTAACACTTTCGAGCCATTGTAGAGCAAATTCAGACAAAGTACTTTTAGAATTTTCTGATAAAAAGTAAATTGCGCAATCATTTTTTGCTTTCATAAGTTTTTCTTTAACTTCGCTATAAGTTTTGGAATACACATAACCATATGTCGCTTTTCCATCAGAATTCTTGCCTTTAATATATCTACCTTCCCAACGACCATCTTTCCTTTTATATATATTTTCTCCTCTTCGAGCCATATAAAAACCTCCTTGCTATGACCATATTTTTGACGGAAAATAACTAATAAAATTGTATCAGTTTTATGTATCCTGTCATTATATAGATGTTAGTTTATGGCAATTTGTAAGTATTTTTAGAAATGTGTCGTAATTTATTGACAAAAATAGCACCATTGTGGTATAATATGGGCAATAATTTATTTCGTTTAGTTAAATACTCTGCGAAAGGAAGTCTTGAAAATGGAAGAGTTATTTAAATATTATCTTTCAGAAGAAGAAAAGTATGCATTAATCGAAAAATTGACCCCCGAATTGCCGCTACTCAGAGCGAAGGCAGAAATATCTCAAGAAGAGGTTGCTAATATTATAGGAATCTCAAGACAAACATATGGTGCCATAGAAAGAAAGGCACGGAAAATGTCATGGAATACATATCTTTCATTGATCTGGTTTTATGACTATAACAGGAAGACACATAAAATGATCAGAGATATGAAAGCCTTTCCGCACGATCTCATTAAGCAGTTCAACGATGGTGATGAACCAAAGGATTTTGAACTTGGCCTATTATTTGAAGCGGAAACACAAAACATTCTTGAGTCCCTAGATGATCAAGCACGAGCAACCATTAAGACTATATTAATGGTTGAATATTCTAGGTGTAACGATGTTTCAAATGAAGCGATAGTTAAATTCTTTGAAGGGATAGATTTTGCAAACAGAGGGGCTCGTAAAAGCGATGCAGAGATTACTAAAGCCTTAAAATCTATTAAAAGGAACAAATAAAATGCCTAATACAATTAAGAAAAAAGCAAAGAGTTTTATACGTAAACACAAACTAAAAACGGTATCTTTTGAAAATCTAAAAGCTGTAGCGGAAAAGAGCGGTTATACAGTTATTGAATATAATACGTCTTATAATGACGAGAATGTAAGAACTATAATATTCAACTTAAATCTCCAAAAAGAAATCGTTATGTCAAAGGGCTTTACATATGTGGATAAGAATTATCGTCTCATTTTCATAAACGAGGATTTAACTGACGAAGAAAAAACTTTAGTTTTAACACATGAATTAGGACATATAGAATGTGGACATCTATCTTTGCAATATATAATTGGAAAGGATATAAAAGAGGAACACGAAGCAAATGAGTTTTCTCATTATTTGCTAAATGTAAACATGATTACTAAAGGCAGAATAACAGTAAGTGAACACAAAAAACTGTTTGTAGCAGTTATAATTTTACTTCTTATAACTTTAATTACGTCTGTAGTTATAGTCTCTGTTAAAAAAGAAAAATCTTATTATGCTGATTATTATATAACATCCTCAGGAAGTAAGTATCACAAAAAGGAATGTATTTTTGTAAAAAATAACAAAACGGCGAAACGGCTCACAAAAGAGGAATTTGAAACTGAAAAATATAGTGCTTGTAATATATGTTTGCCAGATTAACAGAATAAAGAAGGGAAAACAAAAATGAAAAAAATAATCGCGTACATTTTACTATTGCTCTTGCTTGCAATGCAAATCTGCTTTCCGGTAGCTGCAGAAACACATATACCATCACGAGTAATAAATTTGGTTTATGATGATTCGGGAAGTATGATTCGTACAGATGGTGCTTATGTTGATACATGGTGCCAAGCAAAATATGCTATGGAAGTTTTTGCAGCAATGCTTGGAGAAAAGGATACGTTAAATATTTACTATATGAGTGATTATGTGTCCGGAACTACTGCCGCGCCAAAGGTTTCCCTGACGGGCAGCACTGATGCAAATATTACGACAAACAATGTTAATACAATACATGAGCTTGTGACGGATTGTTCAGATACGCCATTTAATTCTGTGAAAAAAGCTTATGCAGATTTGAAAACGGTAACAGCAGATGAAAGATGGCTTGTTGTTCTTACGGATGGTGAATTCAATGGAACCAAAAATTCGACTGTAGAAAATCATTTTCATGATTATGTTGCTGAATCGGGAGTAAAAGTGATGATGCTTTCGATGGGACCGAATGCCGCCTCAATTAAGCCGGACCCCGGGAATAACATATTTTTCGAAAAAGCCAAGAATACAAGAGAGATACCAAGCAAACTTACAGGAATTTGTAATAGAATATTTCAAAGTAATGCTCTGCCAATAGACAGTAAAAGCCTGACAACATCCTTTAATGTGCCAATGACTCAACTAATCATTTTTGCCCAAGGTAAAAATGTTTCGATAGGAAACATAACCAATAAGGATGGAAAAGAGATTTCTCCCAATTCTAATGTAAAAGTTTCGTATAGCACTGTTGCAACGACCGACAAGAGCTATCCGCAAGATAAAACGATTATTGCTGATAATCTTATGGGATATGTTGCCACCTTTGATTCTGACTTTGAGGCTGGAGAATATAAATTTAATGTTACAGGGGCGGAGGATATACAGGTATATTATAAACCAAATGTTGCAATAGCTGCCTATCTTTATGATGGAGATAAAGAGGTAACCGCTGAAGAGAATTTGGTTTCAGGTACATATAGATTAGAGTTCGGGTTTGTAAACGGAACGAATGGAGAAAAAGTTACAGACACCTCACTCCTTGGAAATATTGTTTATCAATCCGATATCGTAAATAAAACTAATAGTGGAGAAGAAATTACAATTTCAGCAAAATCGGGTGATAATATTACCATAAAAGAAGGAACACTTGATATAGACGTTACGGCAAGTTTCTTGGAGTATAACACGGTAAATACAAAACTTTCCTATCAAATATATAGTAGAAATGATCTAATCTTTGCATTTGAGGATAAGCCTACATATAATTTAGATCCTAATGGATTTACAAATCCAGATGATGCAATGATATTGACCGTTAAAATTAATGATGGAACGGGTACTAAAGAACTTAGTGCTGAACAATGGGAACTTCTTGGAATACCTGATATAACTACAAAAGACGATCTCGGTGAATTTAAGGTTGAGAGAACAGAAGAGATTGGAAAATATTTGGTTTATCCGACACTAAAGGATAATGATCCGATGAAAACAGCTACCGGAACAATAGATATTGTCGTTTCGGGGACATTTACGCAAGGTCTTTCTGCGGCACAGGGTGAACTTGATGATACCTTCCAAATTAACAATGGAATAAGCTTTATGGAACGCTTAACAGATTGGCTAAGTAAATATTGGCCTCAATTATTAGGATTTTTAATATTCTTGTTCCTATTACTTGGCTACGTTCCACCATTTAAAAAATATTTACCGAGAAAAATTAAAAAAAGACCTTTGATAGAATGCAGTGCTGAAAGAATTGGAATGAGAGATACTGAATCTCACGGAAAATATAAGAGAAGTCTTGTAAGCACACTTATTCCTTATAAGGCGGAGACGGGATTTGTAACATTCTCCCCTTCACCTCATAAGAAAAGCGCTCAGTTAAAGGCAGCGGGAGGAAACGGAATGTATGTTACAAATGCACGAAGTTTTGCAGGAAAAGAAGAGTTTTCATTTAATGGAATGACGATTGAAGAGGGCAGAACAAAGCCTTACAGGATCAGCGGTGGTTCTACAATATCACTTAGAACACCGGAGTATTTATATACTTGTTACTTAAACAGATAAATTAATTATAGGAGGATTTAATTATGATTGCACCTACACTATTGGTTGGACTTGGAGGAACAGGCTCTAAAATTGTATGTCGTGTTTCAAAAATGGTAACAGAGGAACAGAGACAGAGAATCGGTTTTGCAGTATTTGACACGGACATCAACGAGCTCAGAGAAATTAGAGAAGCAAACCCATTTATTAAAACCGTTCAAACTTCGACAAAACTTTCTGTTGGCGAATATTTGAATATTGACACACATGCAAGAGATACATGGTTCCCTGTAAATGCAATACTTAACAGTAAAACACTTACAGAAGGTGCCGGACAGGTTCGTGCCATTTCAAGACTTGCTCTTGATACGGCGATAAGAGCTGGGAATATGGAACCATTGCACACAGCCATTGAAGATTTATATAAACTTGAAGAAGAACAATCAGATCAGGCACTTAGAGTTATTATTGTAAGCTCGCTTGCCGGTGGTACAGGCTCTGGCCTTATTCTTCCGGTTGCAATGTATATTAAAAACTTCCTTGCAACAAGATTTCAACAGAGTGCTAACATTACTCGTGGTTTCTTTATTTTGCCTGAGGTATTCTATGAAGTTATTAGAGGTCAGTCTGAAAGAAATAACTTAAAATGTAATGCATATGCGACATTAAGAGAACTTGATGCTTTCCTTATGAAGGGTGATGCAACACTTCCTGATAAGTATGCAGACACAGTTAAACTTGAATTCCCGAGAGTAGGTTCTGGTGAATTTGAGGAATATAATGTTCGTCCCTATGATTTCTGTTTCCTTTTTGATGCGCAGAATACAGAAGGTAAAAAATTAAACGACTTCAATCAGTATCTTGACCATGCGGCTAATTGTATTTATTCACAGTCAATTGGTCCAATGAATAAGAGAAGCAACTCATCAGAAGACAACACAATAAGAGAATTATGCGCTGAGAGCGGACGTAATCGTTATGCAGGTGCAGGCTCTTCTATGCTTATTTATCCGGTTGAAGATGTTAAAGAATATATTGCACTTAAATGGACACAGGAATGTGTGTCTGATCAGTGGCTTGTTTTTGACCGTATGTACAAAGAAAAATGTATTAATAATTCTGAAATGAGAAGTCACGGTTATGCTGTAAAAGATGCAAATCCATCTACAGACTACATCGAATCAATTGATCAACAGGCAAAACAGAAAAACCCATTTGCAATGTCAATTGTTAATTCATGTACAATTTTTGATGAGAGTGGCTTAACTCGTGAAGGGGTTCGCTGGGAACACTACGTTGCAAATCTTAAGAAATTTGTAAGTATGAGTGTGTCCTCTGGTCAAAGTGATCTTGATGCACAAAAACAGCATGCGAATCTTGGGATTAACGAAATCAAAGGAGGAACTGAGGTCTGGTCAGAATTCCAGGACGCATTCCGCGAAATGGACAAATACCGTGCTATGGTTGTTAAGCGTAGCGAAGATACTGCAAGAACTATCGCATATTCTATCTTTAAAGCGAAGAATGATTCTGTAACCAAGGAAAAACTTGATTATCAGCTTGAAACATATCTTCGTGATGAAGAAGGCAACTTCATTCATCCTAACGCAGTAAGATATTTCTTATACCAGACTTTTGAACTTTTGAAAGCTGAAAAGAAATCTGTCGATAAAAAACTAAGAGATGTCGAAAAGTTCTTTGAAGAATTCAAAAATACTTTTGACGATCCTAAGACTGAGGATGAAGAATCAATTGAACAGCTCAGCGATCGTCGAATTTCGGTTGCGAATCGTCTTGGTAAAATGACTGGTGATCAGCTGGATATGAAACAGAGTTTCATTGTTTATATGAAGAAAGCTGATGAATACAGAGTTAATGGAATCTTAGCAGCTGTATTAGCTGAAGGTATTGATTATGTAAATAACCTTTGCGCTGCTTTCCAAAGCTTCTATTCTTCTTTTGAAAACAAAATTGAAACTATTAGGAGAAGAATTTCTGTCATTTCAAAGAAGTATAACCATACTTCAGGTAAAACTGCACGTTATGTATGTGCATCAGGCAAATGTCTTGAAAAACTTGTTGGAATTATGCCTTACACAGGCAGTAGTGTAGCTATTGATGGCGATCTCGCTGATGAAATTTATTCAAAAGTTCGCAACTACTCTATGCTTAGGGATAAGCCTGATAATAATGGTTATTTTAACGAAATATTTGAAAATGGAATTATTGGTTATTTCAAATCAAAGCTTATGCAGACTTACGGCGATATGGTTGATATGGATATCATTACTGCACTTGAAAAAGAAGTTGAACTTGAGCAGGGTATGTGTGATACTTCAGAAGTTGAACAGTTTGTTAAACATGTAATTGATGAAACTCGCAAACTGTCTAATCCGTTTATTGAACGTCCTTTAGGCGAACAGAAAGAACCTATTTCTGCTTGTACATATAATCCTAACCTTGATCCGAGAGACGATTCCCCGCGTTCAGCTCTTATTGCAAAAGAACTTAAAAACTATGGTGGAACTCCGGACGATGATATTGGGCGTAATATGATTATGTTTTATCAGTCAATTTATGGTCTCAGAGCAAATAAACTTTCTAAATTTGCTCCTGCAGATGAAACCGGCAGAGGCGAAGGTGAATACTTTAAGGCATATTATGAACTTGTAACGCAGATCAAACCTAAATCTGATAAGACACCTGTAATCACTCCTCATATTGACAGAAATTGGCATATTATTTCCGCTATTCCTGACTTGGATGATAAGAATCAGATTGCACAGGAAACAAAGATTTACAAGGCATTTATGCTTGGTATAATTCTTGAAATGATTGGATATTCCAAGGTTTCAGAGGGTAAATTCCTTTATAAACTATACATGAAGGGATGTAAAGCAGAAGATTTTGTTGTTTCAAATAAAACACCTTGCGATCATTTCTATGAAGTTCTTGATGCACTTACCATCAATCCGGTTGTTGTTAACTGCATTATTGAGGCAGCAGACAGATTGTTTACTAAAGAGGTAAGCGGAGCAGCTAAAGTGGATTTTGCAACAAGTCGTCTTAAAAAGCAATTGGATGTTCTTGAAGTAAAAGAATTTAACAAGAAAGACTTAACTTTATTTGATTTAGCGACGCTTCTTAAGGTATCAACACCTTCTGCTAACTTTGACAAAAATACAGGTGCAGATATTATGAAGGTTATGCTCGATGTTATTTATGAGTATATGAGTCATATGACACAGGCCAATGAACTTGACAATGAATTTGGTAAAGTGATTTACGATCAATATGTTAAGTTTGATCAGAATATTGATTGGTATCTTGCAAATTGGAATGACAATTTCAGCGAATACATCGACGATATGATCAGAGTAGCCTCTGAGGTTCTTGAAGACAAGGAACTTGATGATATTTGTGAAAAAATTAGACTTCATCGTAAAGCTGCTATGGAGAAAAGAGAGGCTAAAACAAATTCCTAAAACAGGTGGTGAAAATCTTTGTATACAGTAATAATACTTAATAAACAATCCTCAGACTTACTTAAGGATTATAAATTCCTTTTTAAGCCGTTTGTAGACAAAGGTGTTATAGGATTTTGTGATTGGAACGAAACCGGTACAGATGTGAAAACATCTGTGCCGGATCTGTGCGACCTTATCAAAGGTAAAAAAGATTGGCGTGCGCTTATTGTAGATACTGATTCAATATATGGATATGCAGACAGACCAACCCCAAAGAAAAACAATCCTTTCGATTACTCTGATTATGATAAAGATCCCCTTCCGCACGAGAGTGAAATTCCTTTAATTAAGCTCACTCACATTATTGGCGGTTATACATCATTGGTTACCAAGGAGTTTGAAAAAGGGTTTGAATTTTATGATCCGGAGCAAGGCGAGACTGTTCGTGTGAAAGAATCCGAACTTTCCGAGGAAGAAATAAACACTCTGTCAGAAAAATATGATGATATCACTTCTGTTTATATTGAAAAAGATATACCGGATGAGGTTAAATCATTACAAAAAAACATGATGGACAAGTATCTTTTTTCTGACATTCGCCCGGCTGAAATTGATTTGATTGCAACCAGACAAAAGGCTGATCATAATGAAAGAGCAGCGATTGAAGAGTCGTGGAAAAATCGTCTTGAGATGACCAGCTCGAATTTTTGGGAAATTAATAAGTACCCTAATAATTGTCGATTCCTTGTTTATGATATAACCAATCAAGATAATTCGTTTTATAAAAAAGAATTAACAGAATTTTGGATGTCTGTACTAACTCTTGCGACAAATAAAATAGCTGCAAGTACGTTACAGGCTTATCGGTTATACAAAATAAAGGTCGATGTTTCAAAAGATGAATTACAGAAAACGCTCAATACTCATCTTAATAAATTAAATTCTGTCTATGCATTTGTAAAAGAGCAAATCAGTTTGAGACCTGAAAGTTCATTTGATGAGGACGAAGAGATTGTATCAAGGCAGTCAATTCCTGTAACTATAGAAAAAAACGAAGCAAAAGAGCTTTTTATAAACTTTGATAGAATTGGTTTGTGCAAGGATTGTCCGGAAGATGAAATAGTTTTTTGGAAATCGCAAATTAAACATAAAAAGAATAATCTTGAAAAGTACTTAAAAACTCCTCGTCACGTTATAGATAAATCTGCAAATTATCTCAAGAAAAAAGCGGAGGGCTTTAAGGATGAGAACTATATATTAGACCAATTTCAACTTGATGATCTCAAAGAAACTATGAATAATCTTGAGTTTGATATTGTTTCTTCTGAGGTAAAAAGAGCTATTGATAAAAAGAGCATAGATAAGAAACTTGATGAAATTGATAGTGTTGTTAAAAAAGAAATTGGTTTTCGCATGAGCAGGAAAATGTCTATAGTAAGTGGGATTTTACTACTTCTTGTCTGCTTAGGCGGATATTTACCATATCTGATTTCAGCAGGAAAAATAGGTGCGGACAATTTGTTATCGGCATTAGGTGTTACTATGGCAGTGCTTTGCATAGTTACAATTGGTGGATTGATGGCATTAATTCTGCAACGTGGCAAGTTAATAAAACTGATGAAGCAGGTCAATACGTTAATGCGTAACGTAGTCAATGATATGCGTAGCTTTGCAGGAAGATTTGAAACTTATTTTTCGGATATATGCACGTATATGAAGGCAGTATCTATTTTAAACGGAACAAGTAAAAAAAGTTTCGGACCAGAGTCAGCATCAAACATTTTATTAATGCATAAACGTGCGATTGCTGCAGCTGCAAATAAGGATAATGAATTAATCATTTCCTATGATATCAAACGAATTGATGAAATGGTAACGAATGTAACAACATTCTTTGATGTTAATCGTGTGCCGAGAGATAACTCCTTGTATTTTTTTGAAGAAAACTTAGAAGAAGACGATATTCCGATTAATTCAACCGGAGATAAAGTGACCGCTCCATATAAATTTATTGAAAAGCTTTGGATTGAACGTGAAGACGTATATGACGAAGAGGAGGCATAACTAAAACATGAATATTTTTGATTTAATAAAAATGATTTTGGGTATATTGCCTTTTATTCTCTTTTGTTTGGCAAGTTCAAAAATCAATTTAAGTAAACCAAATCGCGGAAGACAGTTTTTGATGCCTATTATTACATTGGTATACTGTATTGTTGCGGTAATTTTTCTTGATAAATTAAGTGTATTAGTATTGAAATTATTAGATGTATTAGCACAGTATTTTCCGTTTATTGAGTCACTTAATACTGAAATACTCATTATTTATGCAGTTAATGTGTTGCTCATAATAGGAAATATGCTTCTAAAATCTATTATGCTTCCAATATTAAACGCAATATGGGCATCTAATTCGGTTATGAATTTCACATCTGCTCTGTTTTATGATTACGAAGATGATGTGGATAAATGGCTTATAAAAAAGGAATTTGCAAATTTTAGAGGATTTTGCAAGGGTATTTATTATGCATTACTCATAGCTTCCTCTGTTGTGTTCGTAATGTCATTAAATCTCCCGGACGCTAAGGCATTTCAGGCAGTTTTCTATCCTTTCTTTGGCATTTTGATACTAAGTGAAATAGTAAATTACTTATCAGGAATGACAAAGAACGAATTTATCGAAGACATTCTTGGTGAAGATGAAGAATCATATAAGGTTGCCAATTACGGAATGCTTAGAAAAATCCTTCGTGATTTATATGGAAATAGGGTTCTATATGAAAATACATTAGATACAACAAATAGCATAAGTGATACGTTTGACGCCCTTTCTGAAATGGCAGAAAGTAATGAACGAATTAATCACATCATGGGGGAATATTTTCTTTCCTTAAAAGAAGATGGCGAAGATGTTGATATTAATTATGTGAAAAGCAGTGTAAATCTTTTAAATGGAAACAGTACGCTTTTCAACAATCCATTTTACAAGGATTTGACGAACTATATCATTGTTCCTGTGACAAAGCAATTGATAAATTATAAAAAGTGTCTGATAGTAGTTGGTCGCGACTCCGCTGCAGAAGATGTTCTGAAATGGATAAATGATGGAGTATATTCCTTTACCGGTACAAAAAGTTTGTGGAAATCAAAAATACTTGATGAGAACTATTCGGAAACTGACATAGGCATTGTTAAGTTCAGTGATATTTATAATCTTAAAATGCATCATGCCAATAAGGAATTTTTAAAAGAAGTAGGCTTTTTCATACTTATTGAACCTTCCCGCATTCTTGCAAGCGGACAAATTGGGTTGAATCTATTAGTTAACGAATGTGAGGCCGAAGATAAGAAAATTGTTTATTGTGCATGCGACAGAAACTGTGACGGGTTAGTAGATGCTCTTTCTCATACTCTTAAAACAAGTATAACAGAGGTAACTGCAACACTTGTCGGTAGTGCAAATAGTTCACAGATGTATTGGAATGCAGATGGTAATTATATGCATCACAAGATATTCCCTAATATATCAAGATATCTTGGTATGGGAACAGAAATAAATGCT
>Ga0233360_1000077_pt1 | contig 21435 bp, 26 predicted proteins | sample ElkDunMinimDraft_20_FD_180671 | JGI IMG/M metagenome (GOLD analysis project Ga0233360, IMG submission 180671) | Fecal eukaryotic communites from dung pellets of Tule Elk in California, USA - Elk Dung A0 | ecosystem: Host-associated > Mammals > Digestive system > Large intestine > Fecal | place...
GCGGAGTTATCCCCTTATTTTTTAACAGATCCCACAGCCTTGCTGTTTCAGGATGTGTTGTTGCCAGATCATTATGCCCTGCTTTTACCTCCCGTTCTGCACACACCGGACACATGGATCCATTGACACGGGATTTGATGACCGCTTTCCACTCATGACCACAGGATCTGCACTTCCACCATACATTCTTCTGCGACTTTTCATTTACCATTTCAGGAAACAGTTCTCCATTTCGTGCAGACCACTCTTTACACAGGAATGGATGCCTGGTCTTCAGATCATTGAATCCAGGTAACAGTTCAAGACCACTGCAGTACGGACACCGGCTTCCATCGGAACGTGTCGATATATGTGTATACCACTCATGACCTTCTTTGCATTTCCACCATACCCTCTTATTGGAAAACGCTGTGACCTGCGTGGGAAGTAAAGACCCATTCTTTTCGTCATGCCACTCCTTTGCCACTTCCGGAAAGCGGGATTCTAAATCATTAAAACCGGGAAGTACTTTATTATGTGAGCAATAGGGACATCCTGTTTTATTCAGTGTCCTGCTTTTGACAGATGCCTGCCACTCATGACCTTCCTTACATTTCCACCACACTTTTTTGTGTGTGGCCGGACGAACCATGGACGGTTTCAGCGGAAGATTTCTCTCGGACCATTCCAAAGCAATATCTGGAAACATGGTTTCAAAGTCATTGATCCCCGCTATGATCCTGGCACCGGAACAGATGGGGCACCCTTCCCCACTTGCTCTTGCTTTCGCACTTGTCTGCCATTCATGTCCGCAAATCCCCTTCCACCAATACTGCTTATTCGAACCATAAGATACTTCTTCCGGCGTAAGGGGAAGATTCTTTTCTGACCATTCTGCACAAAGGTGCGGCCGCTTCTTTGCAATACTGTTTTCCATACCGAGCACTCCTTTCACCGCATAGTATAGAAAAACAGTCTAAAAAAGAAAAATGTGCGATTGCAAAAAAAGACCTGCAATCATAGGATTGCAAGTCTTTTTCACTATTCGCCACTTACCGTTGACAGATATTCACCGAAAGAAGCGATTTCTTTTTTCTTCAGTTCATTGGTCACATCGATATAGATGTTCATGGTCGTTGATACATCTGCATGTCCAAGCACTGACTGGATCACCTTCAGATTGATACCGCTCTCGCACAAACGAGTCGCGAAGGTATGTCTCAAAATATGACAGCTAAAATGAGGAAGCAGTGTAAGCTCTTTCGTGAAGTCTGCCCCATCCAGGATCTCCCCATTACAGTCTCGCATGATTCTTTTGATAGCGCAGTTTAACGTGCATTGATTCTGTACATTTCCATCTTTATTTACAAAGATAAAATCATCATATCCGTCTACCCTGACATTACAGGTCAAGTCAACATCTTCCATGTATTGTTTCTGCAGAAGAAATGCCTCTTTGACTTCCTTCGTCATAGGGATCTCTCGCCAGCCCGCTTTTGTTTTCGGAGTATTGATGGAATAATAACATCCCTTTCCATCACGATGGTTATAGTAGACCAGTGTATGATTTACGCTGATGACTCCTTCTTCCAGATCCACATCACACCATCGAAGTCCGGTGATCTCTCCCACACGCATACCGGTATTTGCCATAATAAAGAATACCGGATACCAGTGCTGGTATTTGGGGGTCTTTCTAAGATATCGAAAGAACAGTTCCTGCTGAGGAATCGTCAATGCTTTCCTTTTTTCCTGCTGTAACCCGTGTGACAGTTTCAGTTCTCTTAACATGTTATCGGTGGGATTGGTGCGGATCATCCCGTCATCCACAGCCACCTGAAGTACTTGATGGAGTACATTGTGAATATTATCGATGGTGGCAACCTTTAATCCTCTTTCATCCGCCAGCTGATTATAATATTTTCTCACATCCGATTTCTTGATATCCACGATACGTTTTTTTCCAAAGGTAGGCATTACGAAAAGTTCATACATATAAGTATAGTTTTTCATTGTACTGTCCTTGATACCCTTTTTCAGTTGTTTCCACAGATCATACACCTGGTTCAACGTCATGCTTTTCATATCTGCACGGATTCCGTCATGCTTATCTACAACGATCTGCTCTTCCTGTTGTCTTAATTCTTCTAATGTAGGAGCGTACACGGTATGACGGATTCCCCTTCCATCCGTCCATCGGTAAGCATATGTTCCATTCTTGCGCTGGCTCTCACCCGTACGCAGTTTGACTCGTTTATTATCGTAACGCGCTTTGCTCTTTGTTTTTGCCATAAATCCTCCTTATATCGACCTTTTATTTTCCAGGAATTCTTCAAACTTCTTACGTTTGATCATTCTTCTATTTCCTACCCACAGCACAAATGTGCTTTCATTTTCATTTGCCAATTCTCTGATACGATTGATACCGATATTAAAATACGCTGCCGCTTCTTCCAAAGTCAGATTATTCTTTTCCCATACCGGAACCAGGTCCTTTCTCTTTTTGTTTTCCATTTACTACAGCCTCCTTATTGTTTTCTGCGATTGTTACAACAAGGATACCTGTGTAGACTTTTAAAGACAAATGTGCGATTTTGATATTTGTTTTCAGATCGCAGCTTTGACTTTTAGATGGAATAGGAATTATTCAGATACTCCTCAAACTTCACTCTCTTTATCATTCGCCGCTTACCTACCCAAAGCACATAATCACAATCCTCCTCTTCGGTAAGGGCACGGATCTTATCTCTTCCGATCCCGGAATAAGCCGCAGCTTCTTCGATACTGATCGTAACTCTCTCCCAGATTGGGATTGCTTTTTCATCCTGTTCTTTACGCATATGCAGTCACCTCCTTGTAAGAGCTGTCCGCATCTTTCAGTTCATCCAAACTTCCATATCTGTAATATCGGGTGCAGTATTCATCGGATTTATAAAAAGCTCTTGTGATCTCCCCAAACAGTCTGCGTAATGCTTTTTCATTCATATCGAATGCCATGACCAGGTCTACGACCTTTGCCTGTTTTGGCTTATAGGATTTTCTCCATGATTTGAATGGGAAGTACTGGTCCATCATGCCCCATTCCATTGCCTGATCGGCTTCTTCATTCTTATTCAGGTAGATATATAAACAGCGTACCATTTCCCATGCTCGGATATTGTCAATACGGTCCATATTCATAAGGTCGAACATGCGAAGCCCTAAAATCTCTCCGACACTTCGAAATCCCAGTTCCTGAAAATAATATCCTGCATTTTCCTCATCGATCTGGCTCCATTCTCTGGAATCTAATCTTGTTTTCATTTTATTTTTCATAACCTGTTCTCCTTTTGTTTTGATGAGGAATTACCCTCTCACTATGCATTGCTGACTTTTTTCGCAAATAACAAAAACAGATTTAAGAAAAATACAAATTTTTTAATCGTTCGATCGCTCGTTCTTTTCGATAATGGACTAACTGCTGGGACATACCGTGTTCTTTTGCATATACCGCTTCCACCATAGGACTTGTGGTCAGATAAAAACTATAGATGATATCCTGGTCTTCTTCACACAAACATCCCACCAGCCCCAGTAGACGTTCTACTTCCATTTTCGAAATGATCTGCTCTTCCACACTTTCTGCCATATCCATAAGCAGATCCTCGCCGTTCATTTCATCCCCATCCATTTCAAACTGATGATAAGAAACAGTGCTGAAACCAGTCTCTCTTTTTATCTTCTGTACGTATGCAGCATGGTTCACTTCGGATTTCCACTTGATGAGATTTTCCAGGTCGCATTCCATAACGATACACTCGTCATCAAATTCCGTACAAAGACGGATAAAGTTATTACTTCGTTTTTTCCCTTCTTTCGTCTGTCTGAACGCCATGAACTCTGTACCGTTCATGATGATCCAGTTATCTTTTCCAGTTGGCAGTTCCGGGTTCTTTTTTACTAAGTATGTTGTTTTCATAAAAGTCCTTTCCCAAGCCTTGCAGCCGGGAAAAGACTTCAAACGCAGTACGAAGCATAGGAAACGTGCAATAAAAAAAGCGCCGTAGAAATCGGAAAGAGTAAATGGACATAATCCATCACTCGATCCGGCTTCGTACGGCGCCTGGAAGTTTTTCAGAATCTTGTGAAACAAGAGAGCTGCTCCGCTTGCACGATTAAAAGTCGTAATCGTTTTATTTTTTATTTATTTCGGAGGTTCAGGTCATTTAGTTCCTTTCCCCATCGGACTAAACGCTTCTGCTGTCTTTGTCTTCTGAAGTAAGCCAGATTGACCGTCGCCTCTAATTTGCATTTTTGACATTTGATATCTCTGTGTCCTACGCCGTCCGCATATACACCGTCAATGCGAAAACCGCAGACCGGACATTTGAGAGTTCTTTTTCCCATCCCCTCCACTTCTTTTCGTGAGAGTTCCAGAAGTCTTAAAACCTCCGGGGATGGCGGATGAAATTTCTTATTGTAATTCAGTTCTAACATAGACTCCCTCCAAATCGAAGGCCGTCCTTCACATATTCGTCGAATGGACGAACGTCGAAAAGATTTAATTCTTTGAGACGGATGTACAGTGCAGGGAAAGAAACACCAAGTCCATCTGCCATCTTCTGAATCGCCATCTTTTCTGCAGGTGCCAGGATCTCTCCCTCATAGATGCGGATGAGACTGGCGTTGTTGTACTTTTTCAGTGCCTTTGCAATCAGATACTGAGACATCAGAATCGAAGCCCCTAATCTGTTGGCAAAAGCTTCATTCATAGAAAACATTCTTTGCAGGTCCTCTTTTGAGTACACATTTTCCTTATCAAACGCTGATTGGAAACATGCTACTTTCTGCACGGGAACATGCTGCATCAGAATCTTGTGAGCAGCTTCATGCGCCAATGTAAATCGTCTTCGGCTGCTCTCCTTGTCTCTTAATAAATATTTCTCCACCACGATCGTATCCTTCGGAAATACAACGGGTGTGGGAATCTTATTTCGAAAGACAAGTAATGGGGTAACACCATCGGAAAGAAATCCTATCTTGCTGGAATCCTCTTCCGCAAAGGATTCATATTCGATCGGCAGACCCAGATAATCCGTAATGAAGCCCTCAATATCAAAACACATCGAATTCCATCGTCTGGTCTTCTTCATGTAATCTCTTGACAGGCCTTCTCCAAGAGCATCTAACTCCTGAAAAGAAATAAAATACTTCATAGAGCTTACACCTCCAATTACCCGGAGTTGACATACCATCTGTCTCCGTGTCTATAAATGTATTTTTCCGCACTACCGATTAAGATCGTATAGCGAATTCCTTCAAATTCATCGTCGGAGGATGTGCAGGTATGAAGTATTTTTCTGATCTTCCAAACGCGTCCGTCATGCCAGTGGATCACTTCCGGACGCATCTCGCCATCCGGTGTAACGGAGCATTCAACCTCCACATATGTTTTCATTCTCACCCATACCCTCCATGTTAATAATTTTTTATTACGCTGTGAAGAACACCCTGGATCTTCAGGTCCTTTGTCAGGATATCTTTATAATTCCGCTTTTTATTGGCGGATCTAAGAATCGCGCACCCATTCTCGGTATCATAAAACAGATATTTTAAGTTGCTGACACCTTCATACAATGCAACAATGATATCTCCTTCTTTTGCTGTGCTCTGCTGATCGATGACCAGCCAGTCACCTTCTTCGATCCCGGCATCCACCATCGAATCACCTTTTGCCTGAAGAATGAACTTCGGTGATGTACCAAAAATGGCTTCCGGCAGTCGTACACGTTCCAGCACATGTTCTTCTTCCGGATCACCAGGTCCACAAGCTACTGCATTATCTAAGATGGTACTGTCTGCGCCCTTTGGATTGTATTTGAGAGTTACTTCTGTCTGAACAGTATGACCATCGTAATCAACCATCCCCAGCGCATTCATCTCTACCAGATACTTCGTGGCTGTACCCTTTGAGATTCCCAGAGCTTCTGCAAACTCTGATTTATAGGGAGATCTTCCATGTTCAACATAGAACTCCTCTGCAAATTTTCGGATTTTTTCCATTAAGTCCGGATTTTTCTTTCTCATCTAAGTATCAACCCCTTTTTCTGTTTTGGAAACCGTTCGTTTCCTTTAAGACATATTATAGCGTTTTAAAAAATAAAAGCAATATAAATCGAACATATTTTCGATTAAGCAAAACAAGGTGACGCTTTTAAGCATCACCTTGCATTTATCTTTGTTATAACTCTTCGCATACTTCCATTACCATGGCTTTATATTCTTCTTTTACTTCTTCCGGACCTTTGATCTTGACCTTACCTCCAAAACCAAATACCCAGCTATAGAATACATGACTGACTGCCACATTTGCCACTACTCTGAATGTATTCATATCATTTGCATAAGTAACTACATCCTCACCAAATCTGTCGATGATGGCATCCATCACCTCATTGGAACAAATCAGTTCCACTTCTTCATGCTCACTGTTAAACATTCGGAATGTGGTATTTACATATGCGTTCAGATCAAATCCTTCCGGAGCTGGAACCCCATCCTCTTTCAGAATGACCGGAATCTTATGGATACGGTCCACACGGAATATACCTAATCTTTCCTGGTAATCATAAACACCGATCATATAATAATAATCACCATTCCACACCAAATGTAACGGTGTGATCTTATAAGGTTCTTCACGCTTCAGCTTCTTTTCTTTCTTCACGTTGTATTTGAAATACTCAAAAGAAATCTTTTTCCCCAGATTGATGGCTTCATTGATGGTCTCTACGATCAGATAGCCCTTTTCGTTGTCTGTTCGTATCCTTCCTTCTACAGAAATGTTTCTGGTCAGTTCCCCTGCACGATACCTGCTTGTCAGCGTTCCTATCTTTTCGATCAGGGCGCTGCTCTTACTTTGGGTAATGAACTTTGAAGATTCAACCGCATCGATGAGCAGCTTTAATTCTGCCTGGTCAAATTTTCTGCCATACACATTATATCGATTCTGTGTGGATTTTACCTCCTCGATCTCAATGCCAAACTTTGTCAGAATTTCAATATCCGACTTGATCGTCTGCCTGTGCGATTTGATCCCATACTCTTCTTCCAGAATTCGGATCAGCTGCGCTGTTGTCAGGTAATGATCCTCATCCGTTCGCTCATATAATATCTTAGCTAAATATAAGGGTCTTAGTTTTGCTTCATTATCCATATCTGTACCTCTGCCTCCATCACAGAAAACATCTTTTTTTTTAGTGACATCCTGTCAATTAAAATGATACTTCTCGCATTCCTTATTTTCAATACTTTCCTTGTAGGTGATGCCATTTTTCGACACCAAACAACAAAAAAGCCCTTCACCGAGCAGCTTGCTTCTACGCAAGTTACCCGATGAAGAGCATCTCTTTAATATGCAGGAAGTCCATATCCATAGATCTGGCTGTTTCCCACAGAATACTGTCTTTGTCTGCAAGTGTCTCCGGAGTTACCTTCAATGGTATGTACTACTCCGTTTTCTGTATATTCCACGATACCCACATGGTCCGGATCATTGTCTCCATCCCAGTCAAAAAAGATAATGGTTCCTGCAGCCGGTTCCATGGAATTTTCTCCCCACTGTCCTCTATCTTTGAACCACTGGGAACCAATAGAGCAAAGCGCAAATTTCGGGATCACTCCAATATCGATGTATCCACATTCATTTGCACACCAGCTCACAAAGCAAGCGCACCACTCAACACGGGATCCGAATCCATACCAAGACCAATAAGGCTGACCACCCACATTTCCAAGCTGTGAAGCTGCTACAGCTACGATCTGGTCATCTGCAGCATAAACACCATAGAGCACACCAGCCCACAGACTGTTATTCTTAGGATCCAGCAGTGACGTCAGCTGTTCTTTCTGGTCTTCATCAAAACGATACTCCCCTGCCATCTGGTCGGCTGATTTATGCCCCACCTCGATTCGTAAGGTCGTAATGGTTTCCTGAACAACCTCTTCCAGGATATTCCCATTTCCATCATCGGATTCGATGGTCTTTGATACCGTTCGTGTAGAAGTGGAAGATGATATTTCATTCATCTCCCAGAAGATCCCTTTTAAGATCGCTTTCTTTTCTTCCGTGACAGTTGCCACTTCCTGTGCGTTCTCAGAATCTGTGGTTACTTTGACTGCATATATGGAAAGTACTTCCGGCCACACTGCACGAGAACCGGACATTTCCAGTTCATCATAAGACGTACCTTCTTTAATCTCGTCCAGTTTATCCATGTACTCTTCATTGATCTCACGGACCACTTCATACATGGTCTGACTGTCTCCATTATCTTCACTGGAGAAAAAGATTCCAAAACAGGAACCTGCCACCAGACCGATCACACAGATGACAACAATGATGATTCCAGCTACCCAGCCCCCTGCAGCCAATGCTGAGATCAGGGATTTCAATCCGGCAATGATCGCTTTGACCATTGCCTTTGTTGCTTTCGCTATCGCTTTTGCACTGGCAGCTGCAGCTTTCGCTGTTGCCCTGGCTGCCTGAGCACTTCGTCTGGCTGCCTTTGCGGTTGCCTGTGCGGATTTTTCAGCAGCTTTGGCAGTTGCTTCCGCCGTCTTGATCGCCGTTTTCGAAGTCTGCCCTGCTGTTTTCACGCCTTTTTCTGCTGTTTTTACCGTTGCTTTCACTCCGGCTGCACTTTCATTCTTAATCGAACGTGAAGTCTGTTTGATCCTCTTTTTTGACTTCTCAGCCTGTTTAATGGCATGTTCTCTGCCTCTGTCATACGTCCGTTTCTGGCTCCTGTATGCAGAAGTATCTAAATCCGGATCATATCGTTTCAATGCTTCATCGACTTTCTTAGCCTTTCTTTCTGCGAGAACTTCCTGTCTGTGTTCCCGGTAAGCATTTCGTCCCTGCTCAATCTTTTTATCGATCTGATGCTTCGCTTCGATTCCGACTTCTCCAGCAGTAACTTCCACTGCCGTCTGAAGTCGATTCTCTGCATATTCCGAAGGAGAAACTTCCCCATTATCCGACAGATTCTGTGCATGATTCTGCACCTGGTTCTTTGAGCGAATGAAGGCATCCTTCATTCGCTCTCCAGCAACCATGGATTTATCTAAGACCTTAATATCACGAGTGTGTTCCCTCGTTTTGATATCAGCCATTTACTCCACCTTCTTTGCCACTACCACAAAGCGTCCATTTTTATATGTGTACTCACAAGTGGAAAGTGTTAAGAGCTGGTCTCCATATTCAGCATCGACTCCGGTATCATAAGCCTGGCGTTTATGAACCTCTTCCATAAATTCTGCAAAATCCTCTTCATCCATAGTCACAAACTCATTGTATCGGAACGTTTCATTGTTCGTATCAAATTTAAAGGCAGCAATAACTTCGTAAGTTCCAAATCCGGAAATGGTATCAAACTGGATCATCGGATGCTTGTCACGGTACTCCTTGTCATAATACTTCACAAGATCCGCAAACATGTTGCCATCATTCATGTGATGACCATAGATCACGATATTATTGCTGATTCCCATAGCACATGCTTCTTCGATATAAGGCACACCATAATCACTGTACTCTTTCTCAAAATTCTTCTTCAGATAGTAATCCGGATGGTTCGGTGTCTGCATGACCGGATAATTTACCTTTGTTCCATCAATGGCGATCCAGCCCATAAAATCATTATTCTTTGCAAACAGATCGCCGTACATTTCCTGTGCCTTTTTACGTTCCAGCGCTTCTTTTTCTTCCTCTGTCAGTTCTTTGATTTCTTCTTCCAGTGTTTCTTCCGTTTCCGAGATAGTTTCCACCATCTCTTCCAACTGTTCAAAATCTTCGCTGCTGTTCTTTGCATCCATATACTGACGCACAAACAGCATTCCGGAAAATAGTGTGAGAACGGAAAAGAAAGCAAGCAGTAACAGTGCGATTCTTTTTCTATTCATCATTAGTAATCTCCTCCTGCAAATTTACCCTCACCAGGGCGTGTGGTCATAAGTTCATAAAGTTTCGTATCTCTAGGGAATCGGTTCACAAACGGCACCAGGGCACCTCCATATTTGATAAGACCGCATCCCGGATCCGCATTTGTGATATAACTCATCTGTTCATTGGAAATGCTTAAAAGCTTTGCCAACTGGTCTCTGTCTGATGCCGCCTGGTTGAGCATTACAATAAACTCAGAGTTGGAAAGCATGGTACTTGCCTGAACAGAATCAAGCAGATACTCTACGTTCTGTGTGATGGCTGTTGGGTAAGCATTTCTCTTTCTGAACTGTCTCCATGCAGAGTTGAAGAACTGAGCAGAGAACTCGTTTTCAAATACTACATGGAACTCATCAATGAAAACATGGGTACGTTTACCCTTTTTCCAGTTGAGGGTAACTCGGTTGAGCATGGTATCTGTAATGACCAAAAGTCCGGTAGGCTTTAGCTGTGCTCCCAGACCATGAATGTCAAATACTACCACTCGTTTATCCAGATCCACATTGCTCTGATGTCCAAAGATATCAAGGGAACCTGTTGTATAAAGTTCCAGTGAAAGTGCGATCTGCTTTGCTTCCGGCTCTGGCTGTTCCAACAACATTTCACGAAGTGTACAAAGTGTTGGTACCGTATCCGTTTCATATGCACGGCGGTACACATTGGCAATACAACGGTCGATGATGGATTTCTGCTGTGGTCCAACACCTTTCTTATCGATCTGCTCAATAAGGGACATGATAAATTCCGACTTCACAACAATCGGATTATTCTCTCCATATCCGTCTACCATGTACATGGCATTGAGGCGATCTCGTCCTCCTGCAGATACTCTGACAACGGAACCGATATCTCCCATCGCCTCTACAAGCGGTGCATATTCACCTTCCGGATCGCAGATGAGGATATCATCGTCGGTGTTCAAGATCAGAAATGCGATCAGTTCTTTTACACTGAAGGACTTACCGGAACCAGGAACTCCTAATACAAATGCTGACTGATTCAAAAGATTCCCCTTGTTGCACATGATGAGATTGTGGGAAATGGCATTCTCCCCAAAGTAGATGCCACCCTTATCCATGATCTCCTGTACCTTAAAAGGAATGAACACAGCAAGGCTTTCTGTTGTCAGTGTACGGAATGCATTGATCTTTCTCGTTCCAATAGGAAGCACTGTATTCAGACCATCCAGCTGCTGATATTTGAGTGTAGCCATCTGGCACATATGCTTTCTGGCAGTGGAAAGGATCGTTTCCGTATCTGCTTCTAACTGTTCTTTGGTATCTGCAGTGATCACCATAGTAATGACTGCAAACATCATTCTCTGGTCACGAGTCGTAAGATCATCTAAAAATTCCTTACTTTCTTTTCTCTGCAATTCCATGTCATATGGAACGACCGCAGAGAAGTTATTATTCTGGTTCTGCTTTCTCTGCCAGTTGGTAATGTTCGTTTCCACACCAAGAAGTCTGCTCTCTACTTCTCGTACAGCTTCATCTGTAGGTACCGGAAGGATATCGATGGAGAGCATCAGGTTTCGGTTCATTTCGGTAAGTTCCGATACCATGCTGTCTTTGATATAACTTGCATAGTCCTTCAGATAGAGAACTCTTGCATAACGCTCACCCAATTTTAAGTGGTCCGCATTTTTTTCAATGCTGTCCGGACAGATATAATCACGGAAGCAATGACCTTTTTTCATATTGTCCTTCATATTAAAGTCAAAGGAATTCTCTTCTCCGGCACGATAAAAATCATGGAGCAGTCGGAGTCTTTCATTGGCATTTAACGGAACACACTTAGATCCAAGAGCAGTAAAATGCTGAGACAGATCTGCACCCACTCGTGCAAAATAGGCTCGTGCTTCTTCCACGTTCTTCTTTGCAATAGTGACCGTGATATATTTTTCCTGAATGATACCGTTCGCATCGGTTGCCTTATCGAGAAGCATCTGATTGTACTCTGCACGGTATTCATCAAGCCCATCCTCTTTCATCGGCATGAGAATGGAGTTTTCAAAATCTGCTTTCTTCATATGGTGATTGTTGATGGTGATCTTTGTAGTGGCACCGCTATCCAGACTGTTTAACAGTTCTGAGTAAGTAAGGAACATGGATTCCTTATCTTCACGGCTTGCTACCATATAGTTGATGTCCGAAAACTTCCAGGACTTCGCAAATTTATTCCCCACCTGGAAGACGCCATCTGGCCAGATCTTTTTGATTGGGATCACGTCCTGTACTTTTTTGGGAACCTTATACTTTTCTTTATCCTGACTTAAAATTGTTTTGATTGATTTAATCATGCTTCTTCAGTGCCTCCTTCTGATGATTTTCAATAGTCTCTTTTAACGCTTCGTAATAGGTGTTTTCCGATTCAAAGCGGATCTCCTTCGGTTCTAAGAACTCAGAACGGAACCAAGTCCACAGGAACTGTTCCGCTGTCATTCCGTGGTACGATACAAATCCCATGGCCGCAAACGGAGCAGCCCCAAGGATGCACATCCAGGAAACGGTTTCTGTTCCAAAGTACGGTCTGAGTACAAAGAACAATGCGATCGCCACACCGATTGCCATGAGCGAAAAAAAGAACTGTCGCAGGGACAGTCCGAAATACATCGCCTCCGTATAGTTACGGATTTCTCTGTTTATTTTTACTTCCATTTTTCTTCTTTCTCCTTTCCTTCGCTGCCGCGATCCTTAACTCTTCTTTGCAGATACACTCATCTACCAGACATCGGATCTCTCCATGACGTCTTCCTCCATAAAACAAACAATATCTGCAATCGCAGTCCTCGATCGTATAACCGGGCCAGCGATCATAAATTTTCTTAGCCATAAACTCCCTCCTTTAGAGTCCCATCATTTCTCGTACGATACGGTCCGACATCTTCACTGCACCGACCAATATCAGCATATTGAATATGATCTCTCCGATATATTTCCATACCATCGACGCAGCCGCAGCTGTTGCGTCCACCGTTGGCGGTGTGGATGCAAACACGGAGAAAATGATGCATGCCAGTACGATGATCGCACCTTCCAAACATACTCCGGCATAGCTTTTCAAGAAGCTTTTTCCCACACTCTGCGTCGGCTCACCTGCAAAGGTTGATAATGGAATCGGTGCAATCGCCGTGTACATATAGATCTTAAAGAATCGTCCATATACGCTTAAGATCATGATGAAACTGAGTACCCATACAAACAGTCCACCGATCAGGGTCACAGCCCAAAGCGGTATCGATTCAAAAAATCCACATTCCTCCACCGCCGTGACAATCTCCGTCGGCAGTACGGTTGTTGCTGACGAACCGAATCCAGCCGAGTTCATGATGGTACTGATGACACCCTGTATGATACTTAGGAATGCCAGCATCAGATCCATCCCATAGGTAACAACTGCTTTTGCAAGTGCAAATCTGATAAACAGTTTAATGGCATGTTCCGGCTTCTTGACTTCTGCGATGCTTCCGCAGGTCTTCATAACGCCGATCATAAAAAAGAGCACTAACAAGGCATAACCAATCGCCTGCAGTGCTCCATGAATATTAGTGATTACGGACCAAATGGCTCCGCCTTTGAACGCTTGGGGTGACTGCGTAATGATTGTCCATATCTCAGCCAGTTTTCCATTCCAAACTTCCAAAGCATTTTCAAGGTTTTGTACAACCCAATTTTCCGACATTCGCGCACCTCCTATCTGAGTGGCCAGTCACCGGCTGACCACTCGTTATGTCGAACATCCATTACCCCACGATCAAATTAAGAATTTCCTTCGCAAAGGTAATGATGATACCGCCGGCAAGTGTCAGGAAACCATTGGATCTCTGAGACGGATCGTGGCTCTGAAGGGAAAGTCCCACCTGCACGATACCCCATCCAAGCAGGATAAGCCCCACCGCACGGATCAGTCCAAAGATAAAGTTACTTAAGTTATTTACGACCGCGATCGGATCGTTCGCCGCAAAAGCGGTCACACTCATTCCCATGATCATACCGACAGTCAGTACTGTCATTGCATAGTAGCGAAATCCCTTCTTTACCTTTTCATTGGTAGTCAGTTGATTTTTCTTATTCTTCATTTTTCTTTTCCTCTTTCTTTCTACGTAATAATTCTTCCAGTTCATCCTCACTAAGGAAGATGTACTCGTCTTCTCCGACAGGAACAGCGTCGGCTTCTTTGATCAGTTTTTCATTGATACCAAAGCTGGCAATGCTGATCAGATCCTGCCCGTGTCGATAAGGTTTGGCACCTCCATCCGTGGTAAGCTTCAGGTTCGGATGTTTCAAAATATCATATTTAAAATCTTTGATCGGTCGCTCACCACGAATGAACAGAAGTGCATATTTATTATCCAGCATGCGGACTTCACTGGCGTCGAGAAGTTCCCTTCCGGAGATCTGCCAGTTTGTAGAATAACTGCCGTTTCTGCCTCTGGATTTCCCGTACGTATTGGTATCGATGGTTTCTTTTCCAAGAAGCTTCGAAACATACTCATGGGTTGACTGTTCATTTCCACCCAGATACAAAAACTCGTCACAGTTACCTACAATGGATTCCCACTGCTTTTCGAACAGAGCCTTAAGCTGCGCAAGGTTCTGGATAATGATACTGACGCTTATCTCCCTAGATCTCATGGTTGATAGCAGCTTGTCAAATTCATCCGGAAGGGCTACGTTCGCAAACTCATCCATAACAAAATGAACGTGTACAGGAAGCCTTCCGCCGTGTACGATATCTGCCTGATAATAAAGCTGCTGGAACAGCTGGGTATAAAGCATTCCGACCAGAAAATTAAAAGAGCTGTCGTTATCCGGGATTACTGCAAAGATTGCAGTCCTCTGTTCTCCCAGATTCCACAGCTCCATTTCATCTGTCTGAGTAATGCTTGCCAGCGACTCCAGATTAAATTTTTCAAGACGTGATATCAGTGTGATCTGGATCGACTTTAATGTCTTTCCAGAACCGGAATGATAACCCCTATAATATTTCAAGGCTATATGTTCCGGATTTCGCATTTCCAGACGTTCAAAGAGAAGGTCCAATGTGGATTTATAATTCTCATCATCTTCTTTGACTTCACCGGCACGGATCATTTCCATGACCATAGGAAAGTTCTGTTCTTCCGGTGGTGCCTCGTAATGCAGATAAAATACCAAGGCTAATAAAAGCATGGTCGCTGCCTGATCCCAGAATGGATCCTGGCTCTGCGAACCCTTTGGCGTTGTATTTTTAAAGAGATTGGTAACCAATCTCTGAATGTCATTATCATTCCTTAAGTACAGGAATGGATTGTAGCAATGGCTCTTCTCCATGTTGATAAGATCAAGAACACGGATCTCATATCCTTTCTCTTTCAGAAGATTGCCCGTGTCTCTTAAGATTTCTCCTTTTGGGTCCAAAATCACATAACTGCTTTTGGCGTTCATAACGTTGGGCTTCGCAAAGAACCTCGTTTTTCCAGACCCGGTTCCCCCACAAGCCAGGATATTTAAATTTCTTCTGTGCTTACGCCCATCCAGTCCGATTGCTACGTTTTGTGTCAGTAGTTTATTCTCTGTGATATCTTTTTCAGCATATCGCTTATTGACCTGGCACGGCACGCCCCATTTCGCCGAACCGTGTTCTTCTCTGCGTCGGTAGTTCCGATCATTGGCAAGATAAATTCCAATGGCAAGTCCATAGGCCAATAATAAAATGAGGACAGTTCTTAGACTGTCCCCACATAAGCGGATGTGAAATGGATGTTCCATGACACTTGAAAAGTCCTGAATGAGTCCTGCCATACCGTTTCCCATACAGGGTGCGATAAGCAGTCCCATCCAAATGACAGGTATTACTCCACATAGATAGAGAATAATATTCTGCTTCGAAAACTTATCTTGCCTCACGCATACTCCTTCGATGTTTTTCCTTTGGGGCATCAATGACCTTTAAGATAAGGTCGTCCACATCTTCCGTTGGTTTGTCTTCTTTAAGCAGATCATTTCGAAAATCATTCAGCCCGTTCACCAAAAGTCTCTGTTCAAAATCATCCAGTGTCACGACTACTTTTTCTGCTGTTGACATTTAACGTCCCCCTTTCCCTTTTGCTTTTTTCTTCGGTGGTGCCTTATGCTGGTTCGTTCTTTCCGGTGTACGTTCTTTTGTTCCGGATTTCTTCGCCTCCTGTTCTTTACGGATTTCCTTCATTTCCTCTCTTACGGAAGGTCTTCCCTCCCCTCTGTTTTTATCTGGGGCGCCCACGTCTGATCGGTCCTTTTTGTTCTCGGATGAATGCTCGGACTGACGGGACTTCGTAGTTCGAGCCATAGTGGGGTTTTGGGTATCCTGCTTTTCCGCTGTAGGGTTTTCCTTTTCAGCCACCACATTATCCAGGAACTGTTCCAATTTATCTTCCACTGTCTTATTGCGGTCCGGAACCGGAAGCTCCTCGCCTTCTTTTACCGTAGTAACTTTTGCTTTCTCGATTTCTGTCTTCACAGAAGCCAGATCGATTGTCGCAAGTCCAAATCGATCAAAAATACGGTTTACTTTGCTCGCGTCTTCTGCTCGTACCATAATATCCGTCAAGCCATCATTGGCATTGGTATCCTTGAGCACACAATACAGAACACCGTATTTTTTTGCCTCTGCACAGAATTTTTGAAGGTCTGCATCTTTCACCGCAAACACCTTCAGTTCTTTTCCGCTCTTCAGCATATTCGTAAGACGCGTCTTTCCACGTGTCTTCTTCTGATCTTTCATAATCGCAAACAGTAAAACAGCAAGTCTTTCTGCCGCTTTACCACTGATTTTTGCAGCAACTTCAACGCCGTTCAGGGACATCCTTACGACTTGTTCCGCTGCATCCCCTGAGTAGTTCATTCACATTTTCCTCTCTTTCAGTCTGTTCTTTTTTCATGGCAGCATATTCTGCCTGTATCATTTCTGCTTTCTCTTCCACCCTGTTGCAGGTCACAAGGTCATCTTTTATCTGCTGTAACTTTTCCGTCACTACAGCAATTTCTTTTTTCACAGCCATGACTGCATCTTCATCACCGGCACGGATCATACGCTTCAATTTGTTGCGAAGTTCCCCTCTTGTCTTTATCAACGCCTGTTTTTCAGCACTGCACTTTTCACGGAACTCCTGCAGATCTTCATACGTTTCAATCCTGTTTTTTCCTAGAAGCTGTACTTGTTTATCCAGTTGTTCCAGTTTTCGAATATCCTCACGCATTAAAAAAGACACCTGCTTTGCAGATGCCGGATAGCGTACAATAATATTCAATTCATAACAGTAATAGTAATAAAGAGCTGCCAGACCCTTCGCCTTTGGTCGTGGTGGGAATTCCTGTCGATATTTTCGTACCTTTTCCTGTGTTTCTTCTGGAAACGGATCTTTTCTTCGGATGTTTTCCAGAATCCTGTCTGAGATCTCATCCACAGAATATCCTTCTCTCAGGTTATCAAAACGGAAAAATTTCTGTGCATTCTTTGGCTTCAGGGAAGGTCTTTCCAATGGCTTTCCATTCTTCGAATAGAATTTGAACTCATATCCCATCGCTTCTAGCATGTCATAAAACTCATTCTCGGTAAGGGATGCTTTGATTGCTCTGTCAATATCAGCTCGTATAGTACTTCCAAATGTCGGTTTTCCATTTTGCTCCGCTACGTACTGACTGTAGTGTTTTCCTGTTCCTTCCGGATTCTTGATTACGGATAATCCGTACTCACGACAAAGACGGTCAGAAACTTCTCGCATTTTTCGGTAGTCACTTTCGGAGCGAAAAAACTTACGTCCGTCAATATGAGATACCGTATTGATGACAAAGTGATTATGAATATGAGAAGCCTTATCCAGATGTGTACAAACCACTACTTGAAATCTGTCTCCCCATAATTCTTCCGCAAGTGCAATACCAATCCTATGTGCTGTATCCGGATCCACCTCGCCTTCTGCGAAGGACTGATATCCATGATATGCAATAGTTCCATTTTCTTTTTCAAATTTTCTTTTTATGATCATCATCTGATTTTTTGCATCATGATAATCCAGATTGATTCCAGCAATCAATTTGCGTTTATTGGTTGCACCCTCTCTTCCAGCATAAGCAATAAGGTCTTCCAATGTATCGCTAGATAAACCGCTCGGAACTTCCATGGGACTTGTCGTTTTATCGATATTTTCAACATAATTTATTACATGTCCCATCTGTCCATTTATTCGCCATAACGATGTGGTTGCCATTAGCCATACATCACCTCCATCATCTCGCCAACTGTTTTTTGCAGCCACTCTACATTTTCCCAATATGCTGCAGTATCAACAAAACTTTTCTTATTTGCCACAACAGCAATCTGGTTCAGGTTATTATTGATTTGTCTTAAATTCTTAAGCACTTCAAAATAATCAACTGGTGGTAATTCCTTGGGATTATGTCCCAGAATCAATCCACGTACATAACTGTCTCTTGTAAGCCCGGTTTTCTTGACATTTTTCATCAGGCGGTTCATTTCTTTTTCCGTTAGGCTCACCAGAAATCTACAACTTCTCGTTCTCACATAGATCACTCACTTCCTCTCGCATAAGGGTCTGGGGCTACCCCAGCAAGACTGTATCTGGATATCCAGATACGATGCTTGCTAGACTAATGCCGCAGACCTCTTGCGCCTTATTCTTAGGTTATCTTTCCCACTCATTTTTCTTTTTTTCCACCCCAGTCTTTGCCTTAAGCTCTTCATTGACATCTTTAAACGCAGCATCAGGAGGTTCATCATGAATTTCGTATTTCTCTGAAAGTCCACCGATAATCCCAACCGCAGCACCGCGTCCAACTTCATCGTTATCCAGATGAAGATGAAGTACACAAATATGTGGATGGTCACTTAAGTATTGGCTGAGAGCAACCGGAACCACATCCTTTCTTTTTGTCTGAAATACTCCTGCCAGTGATAGAAATGCATCCTGTTTCCAGTCACGTCCCTCCTGCAGTTCCAACGTAAGAAAACTCAAAAGGTCGATGGCTGACTCAAACAAATGCACATGCTCTGCATTGGTGGTTTCTGATATCGCAAACGAAAATCGCTTGTCACTTCCTGTGACTTCCCCTTTGTAGCCAGATCTCGTACCCCGCATAGCAGCATACTTTGCAATTCCCTGCTTGTCATACCCCACAAAAACTGCATTGTGATAATCTGCAGTTTCAAAGAGCAGACTGTTATCGATACAGTACTGAATAATGTCCGGATGGATGCCTCTTTCTTTTAAGTACTGTTTGACTCGATATGGTTTATCTGTAAGTTCTGGCATCAAAAGTTTTCTCTCTGCCTTTGGCTGATATTCGTAAGTTCTGTCGGCAGGTTCCATGATTGCCCCTCTGCCTACAAGAAGTTCCACAGCTTCCGGTAACGTATATTCTTTTACCTTCATCAGATAATCCAAAGCACTTACTCCTCCAATCCCTCGTGAGAACCAGTACCATTTCCCATTGCTGATTTTTAAAGAATCATGTTCTCTGGTACAAAAGTTATTGCCTGAAATACGGACCAGATTTCCTGGTTCAAAACTGGACAAGTACGTCAAAAGATCTATCCTGCGTGCCTGTTCTATTGCTTCTGTTTTTACATATGCCATTTCTTCCTCCTTCCTTTAGCCCGGCTGAACTACTCGCTTGAATTTCATCTGACTGTTTTCAATGTACTCATTGATCAGACGGCTTTCAGCTTTTGTCTCCGGATATGCGGTAATCGTAATGGTTTTTGTGTTCCAATCCAATGTATAACTGTCCGCAGCCACATTGGTAATATGATGTCCTGCTAAAAAATCTCTCAGATCCTTCATAGCTTCCAGGTTATCTGACATGATGACATTGACATAGGTTCTGTCCTTTGAAACCTTGTCATTGATAAAACAAGCAAGGGAACATCCGACACCACCTGCAATCGCTACCGTAAGCATTGTCAGCACATTGCTGGAAGTCACTACATTTCGCATGATCCAAAAATAAATGAAGTCGGAAAGAATAACTGCGATTCCTGCAAGTATCCACCGACTTCTTTGGATCATAATTGTTTTTGTTGTATTGATGGCATTGTCTATCACCTTTGCGACAAACAAGATTGCCAGATAGATAATGCTGTGCATTGTTCTCACTCCTTTCAAAAGAAAAAGCCGCAGAGTTTTACGCTCCACGGCTTGACCATCATATTATTTAATTACCATCAACAGAAGATCATTGATGTCCTCTGTTGGTTTTCCAAGTGCCATACACTTGTTTCTGAAATTCATCAGCGCTGTTACCATGATTTTTACTTCTGCAGGATTCAATTCCACATAGACTTTGTTTTTCTTTTTTCTACCAAACATGTGCTGCACCACCTTTTTATTTTATTGTAAAAAGTGTGGCAAGCAGATGCAAATATGCGATTGAATATCCTACTCCTCTTTGATTTTGCTTAATCCGTTTGATAATATTTCTTCTTTTGTTTTAAATTTGATGTTAGTAAAAACAGTTTCAATCTTCTGCCAGGTAACATATCCCTTATAAGCATTTAAGATTTTTTCTTTTTCCGACTCTTCAATCTTGATAGTTTCTCTCGATATATGTTCCATAAACATTTCTTTGTTCAACTGGTCCAAATATCCACAATCTTCATCCACAATATAAAAAGCATACACTTTCTTATCTGTATAATTTAATGCGCCTTGAATGTGACGAATCATCTGATTGCGATACTCTTCTTTTGATTTCAGATTTGTTGTATGTGTAGTAATATGTGGTTCTGTCCATTTCCCTTCACAGACAATGACATAATCTTCGCCCTCAATGAATATATCCGGATTTGTGAATCCCTCAAAGACATACCACAATTTTCCAGATGCCTTCATACTGTCGTATGATTTTTCCAACTCTTCTATAGCTTCCATCTTCGCTTCAATTCTGCTATTCGCATTTTTAGGATCGGAACAGCATAATTGTTTTCTCTTTTTATTCTTTATTTCTATATTTCCAAAATCTTTTTCTGAAAAATACTCAATCAATTTTATTAAATGCTGCTTACTAGGTTTCAACTGTTTTTCTTTACAATCACTACCATCATACCAATAACTTTGCGGAATACCGACACCTTCAATATGAATCAATTCTAAAAATGATTTATATGCCTGAAAATCATTCTTGATAACATCCATAAGCGGTCTTACCCTGTGGATTGAACTGTTAAACTTCCCCATAACAATGCCCCTTCCGTTTCAATATAATTTCTTTAGAAGCACATTATACTACTATTTCACAGTTTTTTCTACTAACGCTCCCTCTCCCTGCTTTTTACTTTTACTTCCATCACAGCCCCACACGCTTTCTCATATTCCTTCTCGGTAATGAGTCCGGCTTTATAATCCATATAGTTGGCTGCAGCCTGCGCGTCTTTGATCGCCTTGATAAGAGTTTCCGGTTTTTCCCGGATTGCGCCAATCCAAGACTGAACAT
>Ga0233360_1000078_pt1 | contig 20623 bp, 16 predicted proteins | sample ElkDunMinimDraft_20_FD_180671 | JGI IMG/M metagenome (GOLD analysis project Ga0233360, IMG submission 180671) | Fecal eukaryotic communites from dung pellets of Tule Elk in California, USA - Elk Dung A0 | ecosystem: Host-associated > Mammals > Digestive system > Large intestine > Fecal | place...
ATGCTAAGAATGAAGTTGTGATTCCATTCCAATTCGAGTATTCCGACAAATGTCGTATGTGGAACTTTGGCTACCTATTCCACGATGGATATTGTATAATGACGAATAAAGATGGTGACTTGGGCTTAATTGACACTACCGGAAAGTGGATTGTTGAACCTGCCTACGATGAAATCTGGGCACCGCACGAAAGTGGTTACAGAATCATTGTTGATAACAGTAAACATGGTGTTCTCGATTCAAAAGGCAATGTTATTTATCCTGCTGAGTATGGTTATGTAGATGTCTTGTCTGATGGCTTTATCCTCACCAAAGGAGGTAAGAAGTGGCAGGTGGATTTTGAGGGTAATACCGTACAGCCATTCATGTTTGATGGTACATACTATCTCAATTATCCGGTTGATTATAACGAGTGTGGCAATATTCAATATGCCTTTGCTGATTATGCCAAATACGAGGTAATGAACCGCTATGGTATTATGAATCGTATCACAGGCAAGCCGATTACTCTCGCCCTCTATTCGGATATCAATATGCTCTCGAAGGATTTATTTGAGGTACAAGATCCTGAAAGTTACGATTGGTATTTGGTAGATACACAAGGTAATGTAGTTTCTAAGAAATAGTGATGATACAATGAAATGTCTCATACACACAATTGCGACTATTCTTCTCCTTGCCTCTTGCTGTACGAACCCTGCAAATGGCAACGGAATGGAGACATCTTCGATGGTTGATAGCGTTGGCAGTGATTATACTGCCAATGCTACGGCTATTGAACAAAAGAAGCAGGAGATGTTGGCCGTTGCCGATAGCGTAGGGAACTTCTGGTTCTCGGACGATACAGGGTTCCAGTCGCAGGATTCTCACGCATATTGGCTGATGAACCGAATGATGCAGATGGTTCAGCTTATAGAGACCGCAGATGATGATTGGGCTTGGATGTTGGCGATGAACGAGAGTGTTGAGGAGTATAACACTCGCCTTGGTCGTAAGATTGGCTCTGTTGATGCCGCTTGCAATGCCATAGATGAACTCATAGACATATACAATGCAGGTAACCAACCCGAAATGAACACTGCAAGTTATGTAGAGTCTATTCTAATGCATTATAAAACAGTGTATGCTTACTATCGTCTTATCGAGTTTATTAACGATTACAAAGAAGATAGTGATTGGGATTTGCAGATGAGAGCACTCTATTATCGTGAGTTCAAGGAGTGGTTCGACATCAACAACGCAGTAAATGGCATAATGTACTTCTACACCTATGCCGCTGCTGGTTATTCCGCACTTTCAATGGACTTGAATGGAACTTTTGAGGTGTGGTCAAGGGATCGTCTTACAGAACTTGAAATCGAACGAAACATCTACTGGTCATTCGATTGGGAACCTTTTGAGAGCAATGCTAAAACGACATCTCCCAAGAAGGTTGATAAGACTCTCTCTTACTTTAAGACACGAACAAATGAAACTGTCGTAAAAGAGATGGTCGCAGACTGGGCTGAAAAGGATTATGACTTTGCCCGAGAACGCATCTACGGAAAGTTTGACTTCGACAAAATTGCAGAGATGCTCCGTTATTACGAAACGGCTTTAACCAATTGGCGTGAGGTTCGAGAGCAGATTACCCATATGCTCCCAAAAGAAAAGCAGAAATCATATCGAGAGATAACCAAGCAAATGCATACACGCCTCTACAATGATTTAGTAGAGTTAAAAGAGATAAGATACTAATAATGGACTTAACTATTCAAGTCGGTTGCCCAAGAGTTATCAAGGACAACCGACTTTTCTTTTATGCAGTCTGCACCTGCTTTGCCTGCCACGCCTGATGAGCAATGATAACCTCCTGTCGTTCTTTTTCAAGCAGTGCTTCCGTTTCGGGAGTGTAGCCGAGGAACTCAATGCAGCCGCCATTGTATCCTGTGAGTTTGCAGCGGATACCTGCTTTCTCCAATTTATCCATTCGCTTTTGGGCTGTCTTGGCACTTGAGTATGAGAGTGGCCAAAAGTATTTGTCGCCACTATGTCCGTAGGAGTCTTCTCCGAGCACCATTTTGCCTTGCAGTCGCTGGCTGTTGTGGAAACTGAAGTATGCACCGCCCAATGCCTGGCGTATTGCCTTGTGTGCAGCACCTTCGGGGTGCTTGAAAACATCGGGCTTTTTGCCTTTGCAATCTAATTTCGGCAATTCCACTTTGTATGGTTTCTTGTAGGTTCCAACTCCCAATGTAAGGTAGAAGTTCGTGCAGAAATAGTCGGTCATAGGATCACTGTCATCGAAGTTATATGACATCACAAAGTCGCAGACATTCTTCATCACTTCTTTGGCTCTGTCGGTGAGCGTCTGATCTCCATCAATGTTATAATGATTCACATCGTGGTGGAACACTACGCCCTTATCCTTCTTGAATGCCTCGAAGTCGGCTTTTACAAGGTAGATGTGAATAGAGTTGTAGTTGTGTCTTGATACGGAGAACTTATATTTGGGATAGGTCTCTTTCATCCAGTTACGCACCAGTTCCACAATCTCAGGGGCGTGCTGTCCTTGATAGTTGCGACCTTTCCAACGATACTCGTTATATACGAAGTCGGCATACTCCTTTGCCGATGCTCCTGCATAGTCATTCTCATAACCGGAAGCATTAGCCGATACGGTGGTATCGTTCTTCCAAATCTCGTGGAGCCGTTCAAACTCCACATTGATTTGCTGCATCACTTCGGTACTACCGCCTTTGTCGGGGTGGTTCTCCAATGCCAAGCGGCGGTACTCCTTCTTGAGTTCCGCCAATGAATGTATATTCTTAAAGTAAGCCATAGTAGTAAATGTTAGTAGGTTAATACCATTGTGAAATACTCCATGCACTCGGACTCAATGCCGAGGCCACTGCAAGAGAGTTCAATGTCACTCTCTTGCAGGTCGTTTACCTCTTGCAGTTCTCTAAGGTGGCGTATCTCATCATTCAGATACTCCTTTGCAGTTGCTTCATCGCAGTTACACGAGCCACATATTCTTTCGATGATTTCATTCTCAGCCATAGCAGTAAGTATTAAGATTGTGATTTGAAATAGAGTTCTCTCTGGGTATCATAGTCATGACTATTCCACCAATCGGTACATGCATCCACAAAGGATTGTGAGCCATCTTCCGATGAAAAGTCTGCCTCACGCAAGCCTGTTACGCTTTCCAATGTGATAAAGTCAAGGTCTTTCCACCAATCTTGCATACGCTGCTTGTAGTCGCTCAATGTGCAGAAATTCTGACTCTGTTCACAGTCTGCACACCATTTACAATCCGTATCGTCATCATCTACATCGCTTAAATATTCTGCGTTGTTAGCATCTACCCATGCCTGAATCTCAATTTTTCTTGAACCGCAAGCATCACAAACATATACATCATCATCGTGAGGTTCCTCTCTTGTAGCCTTGCCGTCATAGAGTGCCACAGCACGATTGACAAGTAGTTCGCGGTTGTTGTCCGAGAGTTCGGCATAGAATCGTTCTGCCGCTCCGAGGATAGATTTGCTTGCAAGGGAGTTCCATTTCTCCCAGAAGTGCTTATAAGCACCTCCGAAGGTAATTTTGCACTCTTCCTCGCCCCAAGCATTCCACATATAGTAGTGGAAGCTCGATACTGCATTTACAGGGTCTAATCTCATAGTCGTAATCTTTAAGCGTTGTTATCTTAGTTCTCTTCCAACTGCTGCCATATGGCATTATATATCTCATATAGCCAGTCGATATTCTTTGCTCCGAGTTCAAAGGGTGTGGAACAAGTCACCTCATTGTTGCCAATCTTGTCGTGAGCAATTACCGTCATGATATTGTCCGTCACTTGAATACCTGTTACCTTGCACTCAAACGGGTCAGCATTATTGTCAAACCATATCACCCATACAGGATCATCCTGTTCTTCGGGAAAGGTTATTTCTGTCAATCCGTGCGAGTAGAGCAACTGCCTTATGGCATCTATAATATCCTTGCGGAGTGTCTCTATCCTGTCGGAGAAGTCATCTTCAGACGCTTTGTTTCGTTCTCTTTCTCTGTGTAGGATAGAATCTGCATATCGGGGTGAACATCAAACTCCCAATCCACCTCGTCATCATCGAGTGTGGTGTGAATGTTTCCACCCAATACCAGCCCGCAATCCCTTGTTACCATTGTGCGTGCTTCGTTGCGGTCATCTGCCGCTACGGTGTAAGTCCCCTCGAAGAGGTATCTTACCTTTACTTCAATCTTTTTCATACATTGATGTTTTTATGGTTAATACTGATTTAGCTTGCCGGAACAATGCTTACCTGCTTGCCAAAGAAGGAGTCGCATACGCCATAGACATGCTTGATGGAGCAGTCATACTCGGAGCGTTCATTGTCAAGTCGCAGGCGGAAACCATAGCCGTTCTTGCGTGCCTTATCCAGTCGGATTCTGACATCGCTCTTGAGTTCCATCTCTATCAGACTGCCACCGCCATACATCGAGCTGAACAGCCCGCAGGTGTTACCTTTGGGGATAATGACCTCTTTTATATTGAAGTCGGCATCGTAGAGGTCACGGAGGTTTACAAGACCGATATAGGTAAGCAGGTTGGCTCCGCAGCAGGAGTTTTCCAACTCCTGGCAGAAGTCCTCGTAGGATACCTGCTCCTTGCCGTCACGATACTTTTTGTTAGGGAATCTTCCATATACCGTATAGCCTTTTTCCGTCAATTCTTTCTTCACCTTTGCAGGGTTGAGGTGAAGAGTATCTATCATATCCCCGAAGTAACTCTCTTTGTAGCGGAAGCCACCTTGCGACTCCAGCCAGCAGGAGTTGATACAGTCGTAGTTGGATAGCATCTCCACCCGTACAGGAATATCTCTGGTGTTCTTGATAAGGTCGTTTACTGTTGTGGAGTCGTCACGCTCGCGTATCTCATCCCTTATCTCATCATCGTGTTCCTCGAAGAAGGCTTCAACCTCGTCCTCCTCAAAGTCGTAAAAGTCAATGCAGTGGCTCTTCAGCCCCTTGATAATCTCTTGTGTTGCCTGCTCCTCGGCATCCTCATACCAATCCTCGACCTTTGACCACAGATCTTCGCAGCCTTGTTTTTCAAGACATTTCTGCAATAAGTCTCGGTTCTCATCAAAACTTTCCCGATAGTCCACCCATACGAGGGTATACTTCTCGTCCATTATGCTTTCTATAAACTCCATTGTGAGTGTTTTCTTTGTTTCATTCATTTGTCATTACCTGTGTACGGCAGGATTCTGTTTCCCGTACATATCTCTATAAATGCGAAGAGCGACCTTGTGGCCGCCCTTCGGTTACTCTTTACCGTTGAATATCTCTTCGTATCTCTCTTTCTCCATCTCCGTTTCTGCGTTGAAACTGAAATGTGCCGTATATCGGTATCCAGTTCGTGGATTGCCACCGAACTTTTGGATAGCCATATCTATCTCCCAATCCACTTCGCCTATGCCGAGTGATATGCGGTCATAGTGCAGCAGGTGGTGAGCCAGTCGCAGTGCAGAGTCGGTCTTTCTCTCTTGCCTCAGATGGTCAAAGGCTCGTATCGCTATCTCTCTGTTGGGTACCTTGATTGTCGTTTCCATATTCATTGATGGTTAGTTGAATACTCTCTCATCATTCTCTTTATCCTTTGCTGCAAGCATACAGAACGGCATATCCAATATGCGATGCGAGAAGCACATATCGGAGTTGTAGTCCGTGCGTTGCCACAGCGTGAACCTCTCATCGGCAAACGACCATCGGAAATATCCCGACAGTGAGCCGAACAGAGGGTTTACATTCCTTGCTATGAGATACTTGTTCACATCCATAATATGCTTTGCAATGAGTATGATGTTTAGTATCTCCACAAATGCCAACTGCGAGTATGGGTCAATCGGCATTACAGGTCCTTTGAAACTGATTTCCATATATCCTTTATTTTTAGTTATAGTTATCATCGAATATCTCATACTGAAGAGGAAGCATATCGCAGAAGTTGCCCGATATGCCTGTATATACCAAAGCATCATCGGCGATGTCGGCAAGTTCCTCTTCGGTCTCCTGTATGGTGTTACCGTATATATCCTGATAGTGCGACACCATCATATGCGGATCATCGGTTGTGATGTCATATCCGAAGTGTTCGCTCCAGGTGACGAAATACTCTCTTTCACTCTCATCGAGCCTTTCCATGGCATCGCGTATCTCGAAGAAGTTGGGACATATCCACTCTCGGTTTATCAGCCTGTCGGGTATGTTCTCCCATCTGGCATATCTGTACTCCGGCTCTTCTTCTTCGGGAAAGAGGTCGGAGCAGGCACAGAGAAATTCTCCCATGTCGCTATAGTCGGACATCTGCACCCAGTAGTCCTTGTACTCTTTCCCGTCTAAGATGTGCTGTGTGGTTACGGCAACCTCGGCATTGCTTAAATCCATATTTTCCATAGACTCTCTGTTTAACTTGTTACTCGCTGGCTTCCCCAGCTGATATGTATCTTACCCTCGCTGTCCGTAGAGCGTATCAGCAGACTGTCTATTACGGACATTGTGATATCGAACTCCTCGAAGATTTCCGACTGCTCCTTCACCTCGCCCGTCTTGATGAACTCGTTGAGACGCTCTTTGGTGAGTACCAATGCCATCAGGTTCTGCTCAACGGAGTCCTCGTAGGTGACATAATGCACATCCTTCATCTCCTTGGAGTCGAGGCGTATGAAGCGGAAGTAGAACTGCTCCATCTTGGGTATGTTCCATTGCAGTGACTCCAGTATCACATCGTTGCAGGTGGGTATGTTTACCGAACTACTCAGACTCTGCTGAGTGCATATCAGTATGCCGTTGATGGTGGAGTCGAACTCCGTCACGATGCTTTGACGCTTCTTGAATGCCACATCTCCCTTTACGACATATATCGGTCTGTCGGGAAAGCGTTCACGGATATAACTCTCATAGAGGTCAAAGGCGGCAAGGGTGGTACAGCCGATGGCTACCTTGCCAGGTATCTTGCGTATCAATGATTCTATGTATCGTGTCTTGCTCGGATAGTCATCGCCGTAGTATCCCGATATGAGGTGTGGAACGGAGCAAGCCTTGATAAGCAGCTTTATCTGTCGCATAAGCCTCAGTCCTGCATCCTTCTTCGTGTCACCCGTGCTGTTATAGTATAGTTCGCATATACGGCAGAACTCCTCGATGATGACACGATAGACCTCGTGTTCACCCTCTGACGGGCTTACGGTGTGTGTCCGTATCTTGTACTTCTCGCCTGCAAAGTCTCGGAACTTACGGGTGATGATGGTCTTGCCTATGAGGTCGAAGAGTTCATCCTTGTTGTAGACATCCTGATTCTGCTTCTCAATGCCGAATACCGTTGCCTTACCCGGACAGTGGCAGGCACGGAACAGCACATGACCTCTGAATGCAGGGAATGGCTCTCCGCAGTGGAGGTTTCTTTCGCACTCTATCTCCTTATCTCGGTTCTCGTGGTAGATACTATCGCACCAGCAGATCATATTGACCGAGTTGTTGTATAGCAACTCAAACTGGCTGTATAGCTCTGCGATATTGTTACGGGTGGTTGTTCCCGTATCGAGAATCTTATATTTGAGCCTGCGGAAGACTGCCAGGATATGCTTTGTGCGTTGCGATGATGGGTTGGTAATCTCGTCCGACTCATCAAATACAAGGCATAGTTTCCTTGACGAGAGTTTCACAAACCGCATAAGCTCTCTTTTGAGCTTGCCGACCATAGAGGTAGATAGCAGCATGAAGATACCTCTCGGCACATCTTCGAGATCCTTGTATGTGCGTATCACTCTGTATCGCTCCTTGTTGATAGCGAGGAACGGAGTCCAGGTCATATTGGTGGCAATGGCAGGGGCAAGTATCACCACATTGCGTACCTTGCCGTATTTGAGCAGATACTTTGCTCTATGATATACCGCTGCGGTCTTGCCTGAACCTTGCTGCCAGTTGAGCAGAGCATATCGTTTCTGAAGTACAAGGTTCAGGTCGTGCTTCTGCAACTGCGTGAACTCGCATACCTCGCCATCCTTGTTTACGAAGGTGACATTGTCAAGATACTCGGCAAGTGCATCGTCCGTTTCCATATCGGAGAAGGGTTGATTCTGTATATCGTAGAGCCAACGCTTACGGCTGATAAGCCTCTTGGCGATGCGTATCTGTCGCATATTCTCTTCGGTCGCTATTTCGGGCAAAGGGAGAGTGCTGCTATCCAATATGAGGTCATTGATGCTTGCCGCCTTATGTTCCACCTTGTCAAGCAGTCGTGGTGCATACTGCTTCAGCTTGAAGCCGTAGGAGGTCTTTACCAATGCCACCTCCTTGCGTGGTACGACATTCTGCGATGTGATATACTTGCGTATGGTGGCAAGCACCTTGGCTGTAGTCAGTTTTTTGCGTTCCCACTCCTTCATCTGTTCGTTGGTGGCATTCTCAGGCGGCTTCTGGTTACGGAACTTGGTAACGAGGGCTTCTGCCTTTTCGATATGCTTGTTGAGCCTTGCGTGAGCCTTCAACTCGTACATATACTTGGCGAGCTTGTACTCAAAATGCTCTAGCTCCTCCTTGTCTATGCGGTTTGTCTCACGCATAAGGTCCAGACGCAGGCGGTGCTTCATCTCGCGGGCTTTCTTCACACGCTCCTTGAGTTCTGCCATAGAGACAAACTCCTCGGCATTGTAGGGTTTCATCTCTATATGCTGTGAACGACGCAGGAAGACCATTATCTTGGTGTTGAAGTTATCTACACCTACCGATGTGAAGGCGTGAGGTGCTAACCTTGTCTGTCCGATGAAGGAGAAGTCCTCGTTTACTCTTCCTACACGGCTCTTCTCCCAGAACTCATTCTGCATAAAGGAGGCAGGAACGATGATCATCAGGAAGCCCGCGGGATTGAGTAGATGGTATGCTTTGTCGATGTAATACTCCTGTGAGAGTCGGAAGTCGAACTTCAGATTGAACGGAGGATTACCTATGATGGCATCAAAGCGTTGCTCGGAGTGGTACTGCTGTATGTCGCACTTCTCAATATGTGCATCGGGATAGAGATACCTCGCCACTGCCACAGCCTTGCTGTCAATGTCAAAGCCGTAGGCGTTGTGTTGGTTCGGCAGATGGTTAAAGAAGTTACCCATACCACAGCACATATCGAGAATCATCTCTGATGATGTGGGAGAGAGTACATCTACCATATCCCGACATACCTCGTGCGGTGTAAAGAACTGTCCCATCTCGAACTCCTTCTTCGCCTCGGCATACTCGTGGTAGCTGGCGAAGTCCGACTGCTTGAGGTTGTGCAGTCCTCCGATACCCGTATAGCAGTTGTATATACTCTCCGCAGGAATCATATCCTTTCCTGAGTTGATGGCAAAAAGAATCTTCTCGTTGATCTCTGCACGCTTGCCTTGCGGTATCTGTTGTGGTATGATGGCATACATGGCTGTAATGATTGAAGTGGATAAAAACGAAAGACACCCCGCAGGCAGTACCAACGGAGTGTCATACATATCGTGTGGTCATCAGTTCTCGTCTCTCAGTTTGATTTCATTTAGTCGAAGTCGCTTGAAACAATTCTCTGCCGTTGCACTGTCCTTGAACTTGACATCAATACGACCATTGGCATAGAACTTTATGTTCAGAGCATTGCTGGTGGTCAAGTCATACCATCGGGAAATATCTACATTACGGGTGTCAAGCCCCATAATCATCTCGATACTGCCGCAGAGTACATCGTCTGCACCAAAGGCAATACCTTCACAGAAGCGGCTGACCTTACGGTCTGTTTCGTATGAGAACCTATAATCCTTATAACATTCGTAATGGAAAGAATCCCAAGTGACAATATCGGGGAAGATGATTCTATCCTTCTTCAGTTCGGGCTTCACCTTGCTCCAATTAGATGGTCTGACTGTTTCAAGGAATCGTTTGATCAGCTCTTCCTCGGCAGTATCTCTGAAACTCTTGCCTCCAAGATGTTCGATAACCACATCTACATAGGTGTTATATACAGGGCGGAAGTCTATCGGCAGAGTCTTCTCATCAATCTTTGGAGCTTCAACAGAGACACTGTATGTGTTGTTGAAATAGCCGATGATGCGACTGATGAAATTTCTGATAGCGTTATGACGGCTATCCACCAACTCATTGATGTTCTTGAAAGGAGTAAACTCGTGATGGGTATAATCCTTCTCATCATTATTGTAGCGATAGTGGAGGTCATAGCTGCTTGTGGTAATCTTACCGTTCGGCTCGTGCTTGAGTTTGATTTTACCCTCATACTTATCGGCTTCTCTCTTGAAGATGTTGTACCACCAGGCAATCTGGTCGAGCGTCTTGTAAAGCTCGTCCTGCTGGTTCTGACAATAGATACGGTCTTGCTCCGTAATCTTCTCCTCGTTTCTCACTTGTACCTTCAAGATACCTGATAGTAGGTCGGTATGACCTGTTGCTTGACTGTTGTTTAATACTGCTTGTGACATAACATTATATATTTTCTGTTAGTCCGGCTATTCGGGGCCGGAGTTCCCAAACTACAGGCTCTAAAAGGTCGTGTTCTCGTCAGGCAAGGTTGTGTGGAAAAATACCGCAAGCCCCACGGGGCGAGGATGATTTTTCCACGACACCCGCAGGGCTTGACCTTGCTTGGACGAAAAGAACACGAGTTACCTTTGCCTGTGGTTTGGTGAACTCGGCTACGAAATAATGATATATTTTTTCTTAATAATCTTTACTTTTTGAATTATCGTGATATTTATTTAATAAATAACTTGTTGATTATGGCTAGATGTAAGTGTAAATCACGATTAAAACCTGTGAGTGTACGAGATTATACTCGTTTCCGAAGAGGCATATGGGAATATGTCAGGACACATTGCAGGAAACTTCCTAGGAGAAGTTGATTGTGGCATTTGTCAACGAGGTGCTATAAATCGTTGAGTAGAAAAGGCGGTCAATTGACCGCCTTTTCTATATTAGATATGATAAGATTATCTCATTATTAACTAATAATTGAAGAAAAAATCGTATCTTTGCACTTAGAAAAGAGTTATTTGAAAAGCATGAGGAATATAGTGTAATAAAACAAGTTAGCAATTTCTTATCCATTGCCCATTCTCATGCAAGTTCTTCTTAATGGTTTGATACTCAAAGAATCTTAATCAAACTACATCAAATATAGGAACAAACGAGCGAGAAATACGAAACTTGTTTCAGTATTTTTCACCGCGCCGACGCGAAATTAGCGTCGGTTGCGACGAAGGAAGCTTTAGCTTCCCCGAGGAGTGCTGCTTGCAGCTTTATCCTGTATATCTTCGAGGTTTACCTCAAAGATGCGAATAATCTGACAACCGTGCAAAAAAGACTCTTACTTCACCCCCTCTCCCAAAGGTCTTATTTTTTATCGTCAGTGATGGCAAGCGCCGGTCATCACTGACGACCAAAATTAGGCATCAGTAGCGGCTGCTTCGGTATACCTAAGTTAAGCCCTCCTACAGGTGGCAAATTCAGGCACCTATAGGTCTTTATTTTTATCACCTACAGGTCTTAAATTTTATCACCTGTAGGTCTTTCGAAACAAGACCTGTAGAGGGCTTTGCCGTCTGGCCGATGTAACATTAATTAATACCTCGATAAAAGTAATATTCCAAGACTTGGAATATATATTGCCAGACTTGAAATGAATATTGCCAGTCTTGGAATATAGAACGTCTTGTGTGAATGTCCTTTCCTCTACGTGAATCGAGATAAAAAAGGATGGGCAGGATTCTCCATGAGATTGATCTGTAACTCCCGTTAGTCGTTTGGAGGCGCAAAATCCGCAAGGCCTTCAAGATGGTGCTAAAGCACACTCCTTGGTGAAGCTAAAGCTTCAGTCGTCGCAAGCAACGCTATCATATCGCGTTGCTGCCTATTTCTTGGAGACCTTGCAGATTGTTGCGAGTGGCATGGTGCTTATTGCTTGGCTCTTGTGGACTTTGTAGATGCCTTTGTTGTCAGTTTTTCCGCGATGTAAGAAAAAAACTCCTAATTTCTAACTCCTAATTCATATTTATTTATTACTTTAATCTTGCTAACGCAAGATAGAAATTAGGCTGCACCTCAGGAAATTTCAAATAAAATTTGTATTTCCATTCGGTTTGCACTAATTTTGCAACATCTTCGCGCCGATACCTTAATTCATTTGTACGGATTAAGGTGGCAGGGCGGGGATGACATGGTGGAAAGGCGTTTACTTGGCGCTTTGGTTTTGACGTTTTGAAACTTCGCAAACTTCAATTGATTGATCAAAAACAAAGCAACAGTAGATGTCACGGGATATGTCTTTTTATATTCCTTTATCATACCTTACCGCAACCGTGGTAGGTACGTTGGGGTTATATATACATATCGGCGTGGGGTCTGCGTTGCTCGTTTCGATCAATCGGGCAATGCGAAGGCCTCAAAACGTGAGACGAGTAACAGGTACAGGTTCTCACGCTTTTTCTTTTTTAAAATAATGGTATAACCGCCGAATCTGGAGGACCTATAGGCATAGTGGATTATGTTTTATTATGAAAAAGCTATGTCTCATGTTAGGCTTGTGTCTTACTTCATCAGTTTATGCACAAGATGTAATAGTGCTTAAAGACGGCTCTTCTGTTCTGAGCAAAGTACTCGAAGTAAATGCGTCGGAAGTGAAATACAAGAAGTGGGCAAACCAGGACGGCCCAACTTACACTTCGAATAAGGCGGAAATTCTGTCGATAAACTATCAGAACGGAGAAAAGGACAACTTCTCAGCAACGGCGATAGATAAAAAAACGTTGGCAGAGGGCTTTCTGAAGAAAGTCTGTTTGGATGATAAATACGAGCCGTACAACAGCTTCTATTTTCAGTATAATCCGATGACATGGGATTGGGGAAATTCTGACATCGGTTTCAATGGTTTCTCACTTGGTCAGGTATATGCTATTCCATTCAATACTGGCCAGCCCTTCTATTTGTTGGCAGACTGGGGACTGACATATAAGAAGTCCAAGAAAGATGAAATGAGTATTTGGGGAATTGAGATGGAATATCATTTTCTTAGTGCCAATATCAGCCTCAATGCAGCTTGGCGTATGACTATTCCGTCAACAAACTTGCGCATCACTCCGTATGCAGGTGTCACATTCAGGGCATACCCGATAGGCCGGTTCGTCACCAAGTATGAAGGAGAGAAAGAGTCCGTCAAGGTATTCTTCAACGAGAATGAGTTTGGAGCCGAGGCCATTCCGTTGGCTTTAGGATGGCAAGTTGGCGTGAACCTTGGTTTCAACAATTGCTATCTTGGTGTCTCGTATGGTTCCGATTTTACCGAGATGATTGAGGGTAGCAAGTTTAAGACTACATCCATTACTTTGGGACTTATTTATTGAAATTAATTTTAAAATACAATGATTATGAAAATGCCCGTATTTATGCGTATGCTTACGCTCGTGTCTCTTATTCCTCTTTCCTTATTGGGCTTATCCTCCTGTGAAACCGAAAATGAAACGGATGTCAACGAAGATCCCTCGCAAAACATCACAGACATAGCGGTAACCGGCCTGGTAGATACTTATGGCTGTACGTATGCCGACATTGCTGGTTATGCCAATCTGAATCTGTTGCCCTTGGGTGGCGGAGTCCCTGTAATCGGTGTTGAATTGGAAACTTTGGATGAGAACGACCAAACAGCCCCTCGCAAAGAAACCACCGATGCCTTGCAGGTCAATGCCTTCTCTGTGTCGTTCGAGAATCTGGATCCAGCCACGAAATACAAGTACCGTTCATTTGTCACGTGTGGCGGGCTCACCTATTATGGCCAGTACCGCAACCTCACCACCAAGGAGATTGTGAATATCACCTCTACGGGTGAAGCTACGGATGTTACTCATAACTCGGCTGTCGTTATCTCATCCGTTCAGACTGTCCAGATAGACCCTAAGGAAAATGTTTATGTGGGCGTGGCTTATTCTACCTCCAAATCAGCCCTCCATCCAGATAGTGTTTCCAAGACCAATAAACAGGCAATATCTTTACAGCAAGTTAAAGGAAGTATGTTTTCTGTCACTCTCAGTGGTCTCTCAGATGGAACGACTTACTATTTTGCTTCATTCACAAGAGTAGGGAAAGGAATTGGAACAATTATTGAAGGAAAAACATCATATAAGATGTCTTCAATTGGAGAATTCACGACAGAGGAGATCATTCATAAGGTTGCTGATGCAGTCGATTTGGGGTTGAGTGTGAAATGGGCCAGTTGGAATGTCGGGGCTGAATCCCCGGAAGACTACGGTGGCTACTATGCTTGGGGTGAGACGGAGGAAAAGAGTAACTATAAATGGACTACCTATAAATGGGGCATTGGTGCTTCTTTGGACATAACCAAATACTGCACCGATGGCTTTTATGGAACAAGAGACGGCAAGAACAGTCTTGACCCTGAAGATGATGTGGCCCATGTAAGTTGGGGAGGCGGTTGGCGTATGCCGACCTCTGATGAGATCGATGAACTGATCGACAACTGTTCCAGAGATTGGACTTTTGTTAATGGCGTTTGTGGTATTAGACTTTCCTGTTACAATGGCAACTCTATTTTCCTTCCAGCTGCAGGCTCTTTTAATGGTGCGGATAATGTTCGCGTTAGTGAGGGAGGGGCCTATTGGTCAACTACGTTGAACGACCGTAATACGTTTGCATACTGCTTATTCTTCGGTGAGACTTACGATGAGTATGGGAAAGACTATCGTTACAAGGGAAGCACCGTTCGCCCCGTCACTGACTAATAGTTTTATTAAAAGTTAAGCAATGAAGAAGTGTATAAAATATCTTTTTATAGTGTTTCCCCTGCTGTTGTTCAGTGTGAAGACAAATGCCCAAGATGTGATAGTTCTGAAAGACGGCTCTTCTATCTTGAGCAAGGTGCTTGAAGTAACGACTTCGGAGGTGAAATATAAGAAATGGGCAAACCTGGATGGACCTACCTATACTTCGAGTACAGCAGAAATCCTGTCGATAAACTATCAGAACGGAGAAAAAGAGAGTTTGCCGACAACGACAACAGAGAAGATGTCAGGAATCTGCGTCAATGAATCCTCATTATATAATCCTACCCCCGACCATGCGAAAAAACAGATGGCAAAGGGGATGAATGTGGCAGGTAATATAATCGGACTTGGTGGTTTTCTGGGATGTCTGGCAACCGGTATATTGTTGCATGCCAATGGGAGTGTAGATACAGATGTCTCTCTGTGGATTGGCTTGGGAGGAGGATTTGCCTGTCTGATGCTCGGCGGTGCAATAAGCAATCGTGCAAATAAGTTGTTGGAGTCAACGTCTCTCATAAGAGAGACCAATCTGTACAGACACGAATTCAAGTTGGGAGATTCCACCTTATCTTCCGAATTGGACCTATTGACCGACAGCTACACACGGGAATCTACCTTGGGAATAGGATTTAAGTATTGTTTCTAAAATAGGGATAAATATGAGAAAGTTTAGAATCATCATTTCGCTCTTCCTGTGCCTGACATTGACATCATGTGACCCTTACTTCTGGATGGGGGTGTTTATGGGGATGTCTACACCTATGTTATCTACAACTCAAAACTATTATTCGACATATTCTCCGAATGTCAATAGTGTGAGTAGTGGTAACTATACTGCTTCTACAACTTCTCCTGCACGGTCAAAAGGAGATGGATACCTCTATACAATGGTATATGCCGTTGGCGATGGAATAGACTCTGATACTGGCGAGATAGTACACAAAAAAGATTATAAGGTGTATCGTATGGACTTTTATAAAGACAAGTTGGTCGATGGCGATGGTACCGTTCTTTATCATAAGCCCAATGATGATGTTGGAGATACAAAAATGTTCAAGACTAACCCCAAGGTGGTGCAAGGCGTGGAAACTGAAATTTGGTTGGGAGTAAATTTCAATTATATTGACCGTCCTCAGTTGATGTTATTCCTGTTGGGGGATAGAACTATTAAACATGAGGTTCATTTCTGGAAAGAGTCAGAATGGAATCAGGCAATCAGTTCCGGCAACAGTGGTGGATACAATGCAACTTCTGGATTTAGTGGTGGAAATAACATCAATTCTTCAAGCGAAGAATACACACGAACAAAAAGAACTTGTGGACTGTGTGGTGGTACTGGAAGGATTGCAACAACGCAAGGCGTTACTTCGTTCGGGAACAAAAAATGGTGTTCGGAATGTGGTAAGACGGTAGCAGATAACCATCATCACGAGACCTGCCCAAGTTGTAAGGGAAAAGGTAAATGGTAGTATCACACGACCAAACATTAGTCTATTAATACGTGCAACATTATTAACAGTTAATATTTTACAGTTATGAAACACATTAAACACTATCTAATCACGACAGCAATATCGCTATGCTGCTTCGTGGCGAATGCTCACGATTTTCTGGTGGATGGCATCTACTATAACATCACCTCTGCAACAGACCTGACAGTGGAGGTGACATTTGGAGGTAGTAAATACTCTAGCTATTCCAACGAATACAACGGAAGTGTCACCATTCCCTCTACCGTCACCTATAGCAGCAAAACGTATCGTGTAACGAGTATTGCGGAATTGGCTTTTTCTTATTGCAGTAGCCTCACCTCAGTCACCATCCCCGAGAGTATGACAAATATAGGAGGGCATGCTTTCCAAAAATGCTGCAGCCTCACCTCAGTCACCATCCCCGAGAGTGTTACTAGTATAGGAGATCATGCTTTCTGTGGGTGCAGCAGTCTCACTTCAATCACCATCCCTGAGGGCGTGACAAGAATTCAGTGGAATACTTTCAATGATTGCAGCAGCCTCACCTCAATCACTATCCCTGAGGGTGTGACGAGCATTGGAAAGGGTGCTTTCTCTGGTTGCAATAGCCTCGCCTCCATCACGGTGGAAGAAGGTAATACTGTATATGATTCGCGTAATGGCTGTAATGCAATCATTGAAACAAGCACTAATACTTTGATTGCAGGATGCTATACTACAATTATCCCCGAAAGTGTGATAGGTATTTGGGAATGGGCTTTCAATGATTGCAGTAGCCTCACCTCAATCACCATTCCCGAAAGTGTGACGAGTATTGGGGAGCGAGCTTTCAGTTATTGCAGTAGCCTCACCACCATTACTATTCCCCAAAACGTGACGAGTATTGGGGAATGGGCTTTTTATGGTTGTATCAATCTTACCTCCATCATTTGTAGATCTACTATTCCACCTGTATGTGAATCATCTTATACTTTTTGGAAAGTTGAAAAAAACATTCCTGTATATGTACCCTCTGCTTCGGTAAAGGCCTATCAAGGAGCTGATTATTGGAGTGAGTTTACCAACATACAATCTGATTGTATAGTTTCTGGAGAATGTGGCTATAATCTCGTATGGACTTTAACCAGAGACGGAGAACTTATAATCGAAGGGACTGGAGCGATGAACGATTATTATCAGGCTCCTTGGTCTGATTATTGTGAATCAATAAAGAAAGTTACTATAAAAGATGGTGTGACGAGTATTGGTAACTATGCTTTCGAAGGTTGCAGCAACCTTACCTCCATCACTATCCCTGATGGTGTAACGAGTATCGGTATCTGGGCTTTCCATAATTGCAGCAGCCTCACCTCCATTGATATTCCCGAAAGTGTGACGAGCATTGGATACTATGCTTTTCGTGATTGCAGCAACCTTACCTCCATCACTATCCCTGATGGTGTAACGAGTATCGATATCTGGGCTTTCCTTAATTGCAGCAGCCTCACCTCCATTGATATTCCCGAAAGTGTGACGAGCATTGGAAACGGGGCTTTCTGTAATTGCAGCAGCCTCACCTCTATCAGCATTCCCGAGAATTCGCAGTTGACGAGTATTGGATACGGTGCTTTCAGGGATTGCAGCAGCCTCACTTCTATCACTATCCCCGAAGGAGTAACTTCGTTAGATCGCTGGGCATTTGATCGCAGTAGCCTCACCTCCATTGTTGTAGCCGAAGGAAATACTGTATATGACTCACGCGATAATTGCAATGCCATTATTGAAACCCGTACCAACACCCTAATTCTCGGTTGTGGGGCTACCATAATTCCCAATACGGTTTTAAAGATTGGAGACTCTGCATTTTCGGGTTGCAGTAGCCTTACCTCTATAACAATTCCCGAAGGCGTAACTACAATTGGAGACGAAGCTATAGCCCATTGTGACAATCTTACCTCTGTTTATATCTCCAAGAGTGTGACTGAGATGGGAGAATACGCATTTGGAGGGAACGGTTCTCTTACTTCCATCGTAATAGATGAGGGTAATGCGGTATATGACTCACGCGATAATTGCAATGCGATTATTGAGACAAGTACTAATACCTTGATTCAAGGATTCCCAACCACTGTGATACCTAATACGGTGAAGATAATAGGATGCTTTGCTTTTGAAAACTACACGAACCTTCCCTCTATTGTTATTCCCGAAGGCGTAACTACGATTGAAGATGGAGCCTTTGAGGAAAGTAACCTTACCTCCATCGCTATCCCATCGCGTGTGATTGAGATAAAGGGGTGGGCACTACATGGTACACCATGGTATGAAAACCAACCCGATGGAGCTATATATTGCGGCAAGGTTCTATATGCATACAAAGGGACGATGGCAGCTAATACTTCCTTTGAGATAAAAGAAGGGACTACAAGCATCGGAGCTGGTGCATTTGAAGGTTGTAGTAACCTCACTTCCATCACTGTTCCCGAGAGCGTGATGAGCATTGGAGAAGCGGCCTTCTATGAATGTAGTAGCCTTACTTCCGTTATAATCCCCGATGGTGTGACAAAAGTAAGTGAATTTACATTTTATGAATGTACAGGTTTGACCTCTGTGACAATTCCTACTGGTGTGACAACTATTGACGAGAGGGCTTTTCTCGGCTGTCACAGCTTGACCTCCATTACTATACCCTATAGTGTGACATATATTGGAGAATGCGCATTCTCTTATTGTGTTGATCTCGCCTCCATTACATGTAATGCACCTACCCCTCCCGTATGTGACGAGACAGATGATGTCTTTGCCGATATAGACAGAACTATCCCCGTATATGTTCCAGCAGCTTCCGTATCAGCTTACCAAACAGCAAATGTATGGAGTGAGTTTACGAATATCCAGCCGTTGGCGACAGATTATGACAACACCCTGTCAATAAACGACATGGAAGCTCGTTCAGGGGAACAAACCGTATTGTCTGTCAATCTGGAGAATGTGGTTGATATTACCAACCTCCAGTTTGACCTCGTCCTCCCCGAAGGCATCACCATCGCCCAGGACGAGGATGGCTATGAACTTATTGACCTGAGCACGGAGCGGACATCTGCACGCAAGCACACAATCGGCAATGAAGCGCAGGCCGACGGCTCGATGCGTATCCTCTGCTATTCAGGTTCCAATGCCGTGTTCAGTGGCACAGAAGGTGAGGTGCTGACTGTCACACTGGATATTGACGGGACGGTACAGGAAGGTGACTATACGATACGGATGAAGAACCTGGTATTGACGGAATACACCGACGGCAACCCCATCAAGCATACCGTACCCTCCGTGGAGGCTACCATAAGTGTAAATGCATATACTCCCGGTGACGTGAACGACGACGGAGCGATAGACGTGACGGACATCTCGGGTGTGGTGAACTTTATCCTCAACACGGCATCTGACGGATTGCTGGCAAGAGCGGCCGACGTGAATGATGACGGAGCGGTAGACGTGACGGACATCTCGGGTGTGGTAAACCTGATTCTGAATGCCTCGGCTACGGCAGCAACATCTTCTGCACGGGATATGCTGAGGAGTGCTACAACAGCCAACGGTAGCGACATCCGTGTGACCGTATTGCCCTTCACCCTGGAAGCGGGCGAGGAAAAAGAAATCTACGTGTTGCTCAACAATCCCGGTGATGCGTTTACAGGTATACAGCTTGACTTCCACATGCCCGAGGGTATCAGTGTCCCGGTCGATGGCGACGGCTATTACTATGTAGACCTTGGCAGCAGAACAACGAGCAGGAAACATGTGCTGCCCGAATGTTCGGTACAGGAAGACGGAAGTTTGCGTGTGCTGTGCTACTCAAACTCCAACGCCCTGTTCAGTGGCGAGGAGGGCGATGTGCTTGCCATTACTGTCGCAGGGGATGAAGACCTGGCGGGTGGAGTCTATGAGATGGCTCTCAAGAATATTGTGCTGTCACGCCCTGATGTGACGAACTATAAACCGGCAGACTATGCGCTCAGTATCCTTTCGGGAGATGCCGGAGAGGAAACTGCACTCACGCTGAAGGGCATATACACCAAGGAGGTGCTTGGCCAGTTCTCAGCAGCTTTGGCCAATAACAGCTGTATCACCAGTGTGGACCTGACGGCCGGCATAGAGGTAGACAACACAGCCACCCTGACCACCGGCAACCCCAATACCATCGTATACCTGGCCGAGGGCGGTGCCCTGGCCAATGAGGTCAATGTGGTAATCGGTGACGAGTGTGCCAGCTTGGTGCTTACGGACGGCTATGCCTTCGCTGCCCCGGTGGCCTTCAGTGCATCGCAG
>Ga0233360_1000079_pt1 | contig 19988 bp, 4 predicted proteins | sample ElkDunMinimDraft_20_FD_180671 | JGI IMG/M metagenome (GOLD analysis project Ga0233360, IMG submission 180671) | Fecal eukaryotic communites from dung pellets of Tule Elk in California, USA - Elk Dung A0 | ecosystem: Host-associated > Mammals > Digestive system > Large intestine > Fecal | place...
CTCGAACGGGAAATAGAAGGCTGCCCAAGTCGTAGGAACATTTGCACGCTTGTAAGTCAGTGTTCCAATGTTCATATCCGTAGCAATAGTGTACTCTGTGAACTCACCGTCAACAAAGGTCATAGACTCTCTTGTATTGGTAAGCTCAACATTATAATAGCCATTGCTGTCATAATCCTTCAACTGATAGCCAACGGGGAGACATTCCTCTGAGAAGGTCTTGTTGAATGTACCACCAGTCACGAACTGAGTAAGAGCTGTTGCACCGTCAGCAGCATAGCTTGCGATAGGATCAGCGTTTACAGAGTTGAATGAGCCACCTGTTACAGCTACAGAGGTAACAGCCTCGTAGTTGCCAGCAGCAACATTCTCGATTACGAGAGCGTCACCGGTAGCATCAGAACCATTTCCGTTATGGCCGTACGCAACCTTAGCACCTGTACCGTTAATAGTACCGTCAGTGATGTTGAGAACACCTGACTTGAAGTAGATACCTGTAGCACCCGTAACAGTACCGCCCGTTACGGTCAGTGTACCATTCTGCGGATGATAGATACCGGAACCTGTGCCCTCTACGCTACTGATCTCACCACCATTGATTGTGATGGTAGAACCATCCTTCAGACCGTTACCGGTGATACCGTAATAGTAACCTACGAGCTTGCTGTTCTCAACAGTAAGGTTAGCTGCACCGAGTATACCTACAGCAGCGTATACATTCGCATTGCCGTTGTAGTTGATCTCACCCTCACCAGTAATAGTAAGATCAGCACCGTCGAGCAAACGGAAGATTCCACCAGTCATCTGGGCATCAGCAGTAGCTCTTACAATCTTGCCATTGAGGTTCAGAGTAACAACCTTGCCTTCAATTACAACAGCCTCGTCCATATCGAGATAGCTATTGACAGTCAATGTAATCTCGCTACCTGTAGCTGATGCATTCACTGCCTTCTGGATAGAGACGTAGTATTTACCGTTCATCTTGGCTACAGGCTTGCTGAATCCCTCACCGGAAATCATGTGACGGGCAGGATTGGTTGTAATCTCATTTTCCTCATCCGCATCAAGCATATTATTGAATGCCGTAACAGAAACACCCTCCACGTTGGTGTAAGATGTAATGCTTACACCACCGCCATTCAACGTGTTGTTGCTGAAGACAACCTGGTCAGAGGCACTAACAAGCACGCTTGCGTTCTCGAAGATATTGCCTGCAACAGTAACATTCTTGGCATCCTGGGCATTCTGGTTGTCGCTGACACCATAGCTCCAGTTCTTGAATGTAGAGTTAGTTACAGTAGCTACAACATTACTAATGCTTGAGCCTGCACCTTCACCGAAGATGATAGCACGCTTAGCAGAAGTGCCGTTACCAATCAATGTACACTTGTCAACAGTAACGCTCAACTTAGAAGTGATACCTCTATCTATTCCTGTAGCCGCACTTGCGTCGATAGTGAGGTTCTTCACTGTAGCGTTGTCGCCTTCGAAGCGGAATACAGTGTTCCAGTTTCTGTCATCTACAGCACCAGCAATCTTCAATGTCTTGCCGTTACCGTCGATAGTTACGTTGGCAACGGTAATCTTAGCACCGTTGTAGCGGCAATCCCAAGCCTCTGTAACAGTGATGTCCTCAATGAATGTGAGGGTAGCACCGTCTGTGAGTGCCTTGAGACCAGCCTCAAGTGACGCATAGTAGGTTTCACCAACCTTAACGGTTCCATTTGATACGGTATAAGTGCTGTTACCATTGTCAACAATAATATATGCATCAGCAAGATAGCTATTGTCAATAGCATGGTTCGCACTGTATGTACCGCCAGAAATAACAACCTCAACAGGGTTGCCGGTAGAAATTGGATCGCATCCACCAATGGTCTTACCCGCTACACCTGTGAAGTCACCAGCAGTAATGACAACATCCATAGTAGGCATATAGGTGTTGGCTGCATCGTTCTCGCTACCCCAGATAGTCTCGCAGTGAGTCAATGCACCGATAGAGTTGAATGTACCGCCATTGATTTCCAGACGAGCGGCTACATTGTCACCATAGTCAGCATCCGCACCAACAATGAAGAGTTCACGAGGATTAGAGGCAGTGCTGCCAATGTTGCCGTTAGAGAAGTTACCACCGTTGATGATAAGTGTACCGCCTGAACTCATAACACCACCGCACCAAGAGCCGTGACTTGTTCCTTGGTTGTTACCATCTGCTACAGCTGCAGGAACAGCAGAATAAGTACCGCTATTAACGGTCATCTTACCGCCATTAGAAACTCCTACAGTCATAGAGTTGTAAGGAGCAGTCCACAGACCCTTTTGCTCTACAGTACAGTTGTCAAGAACAATCTCACCACCGAGGGCATAGAAACCGCCACCGTATGAAGCGTTGATTGTTACATTCTTGGCATTTACTACACCGTTGGCCCAAGCCTTCACAGCGAAGTCACCACCCTTGTAATTTTCAATGGTGAGGTCTTCAAGGTTCATTACAGCCTTAACATCTACACTGATACCGCTTGCCATCAATGTACACCAGGTATTGGCGCCTGAAACTACTGTACCATTCTTCACGGTTACAGTAACATCAGATGTTGCACCAGAACCTGTAATATTGAAGCGGAATACAGAGTTACCTGTATCAGCTGAGAGTTTCTTGCCATTGAGGTCAAGTGTGAAGTTGATTGCTCTTGCGTGGTTCAAAGCGTTCTGTCCGTATGCTGCTTCTGTTACAGTGACATCGCTGAGCAAGGTAACGGTTCCGTTATCGGCAACATTTTCGATAGCCTCCTGGAGAGACTCGTACATAGCAGCGTCGGTCTGAGCAACATAAAGCTTATCTACCACCTTGTAAGCACCGTCAGCATAAACCACCTTCTTGTCTGCATCAAGATCGTATCCGATGGTCAAGCCTGTTGTTGCTGTAGTAAGTGTAGCAGCATCGTTAGTGAAGTTGATAGCACCGTTGCCAGTGATAGCACCCTTAGCTGTTACATTACCTGCGATGTTGAGTTCTGCACCGTCCACGAAATTGGTTGCGTTGTCGATCTCTACAATTGCTGTTTCAGCAACATTAACTTTACCAGAATTGTAGTAAACGAGAGAAGTACCAGTATTTGAACCATTGTGGATGCTTGACTCATACTTAGTGTCACCATTGATGTTGAGCACACCGCCCACATGGTCTACAGACATCTTAGTATACTTAACCCAAGCGTCGGCATTGTTGAGTGTTACAAGACCGTTGATGATGAAGTCACCTGCATAGAAGTTGACATTTGCATTGTCGTAAGTGTATCTGTTATTCTCAGCTGAACGACCGTCAACTGTCAATGTACCATCCTTAGACACGTGCATGTAACCGAATGCAGCTTGTGAGTTCTCGACGTTGAGTGCGTAAGTGTGCTGTGTCTTGTCTGCACTGTATGCACTACCTACCCAACCGCTGTATGCTTCACCGTTACCACCGATATTTGCGTTCTCTGATACGTTTACGGTTACGTCACCGAGTGTGATGCCGTTAGCCTGTGCAAATGCAGCAGCTGTAGCGGCAGCAGCATTCTGTCCGATACCTACAGAGAACCAACCATCCTTGAATGTAGAACCCTTAACAGTGTTCTCACCGTTGATGAAGGCAACCTTAGCACCGAGGAGCTTAGTGTCAGCGCCGAGAGTTACGCCGTTCATGTAGAACCAACCGTCGCCAGCTACTGTAGCATCAAGAGTAGAAGCACCTGCTACGTAAACTGTACCGTTGTTAGTAAGGTTACCAGTAATCTTCACAGTACCACCGTTAACATTCATCTGACCCTTAGCAGACACATAGAATGCCTGAGTAGTCTCGAATGTAGAACCTGAGTTCACGTTCATTACGCCATAACCTTCGAGTTGAGCAGCAGCCTGGCCAAGACCCATACCCTGGTGGTTATTAACAACGAGCTTAGCGTTGTTCTCGAGAGTGATAGTAGCTGTAGCGTCTGCACCGCTTTCTGTCTCAGAAGCAGGGCGGCCGGCAATACCGAAGCCATTCTTCACTGTCAAAGTTGCGCCATCAACTGTAATCGCACCTCTATTGATGAGGTAGTCGAGAGCAATAGTTGAGTTCCTGATAACGAGAGTACCGTCATACTTGTTGTCTGTGTCCTTTTCACGGCCAGATACGTGGATACCAAGACCTGAGTTGCTGTTGCTAGAAGCAGAAGTGAGGTTAGCATTGTCGAATGTAACAGTAGCATTGCCTTCACCGCCACGACCTACGTATAACCAGCCCTTGCTCCAGTCAACTTTAGCAGTACCTGTGATAGTTACGTTCTTGCCGAATACAGAACCGTTCATTGTGATAGCAGGATCGCCTTCAGCCCATGACAAAGATACAATTGCACCGTCAGCTGCAGCAGTCAAAGCCTCAGCAAGTGATTCATAACCCTGCTCGCCAATATAAGCTACATAATCCTTAGCTACTACCTTGTAAGCGCCATCAACGTAAGCCAACTTGTAATCGGCAACAGTAGTAGTGATGTTGCTTACTCCACTGTTAGCAGTGATTGTAGCTTCTGTGCTTGCCAATACGATAGAACCCTGGTTAGAAAGCTTGGTTGCTGTGAGGCTTGATGTATCTTCGAGAGTAAGCTTAACCTCTTTACCCTCCTCAAGTTCAACACCCAAGTTGGTAGCAGTGATGCTTGAACCGTTCTTAAGTGTTACATCGGCGTTACCATAGTTGTAACCGCCATAGCTACCGATATTTGCATAACCTGGGAGACTCCAAGTTGAGTTGTCGATAACAACCTTGGCATTACCTGCAAAGTAGGTGTTGACACCGTCCTTGATTTCCAAAGCAGAGTTGGTTACGTTCAAGTCGTTTCTGATGAACGCATAACCGTATGTTACGTCAGCATTAGTGATATTTACATCAGCAAAACCACCGAGCTGACCGAAGTGGGCAGTTGTACGCTCACCATCAGCAGCACCTACGTTAAGGAGGTTGTCAACACCATTGTTAGTGCGAACAAGAACGTTTGTACCATTAAAGTTACCTGTAATGTTTACTACCACCTGCTCAGTAGGATTAGTTAGATATCCTAAGCTGAGGATACCGCCAATCTTAGTAGTACCTGAAATGTTGTTAGTACCGAATGCATTGACAGTATTTGTTTCGGCTTTAGCATTAGCACCGATATTACTGTCTACAAGCTTACCGTTGCGAAGTTCGATAGGATTGCCCTCAAATGTTGCAATGTTCAATGATGCTGCTTCACCGGTAACGGTAACTGTTCCGTTGTTGATGAGCTTGACACCTTCTTCTGCTGTCAAATTGAAGCCGTTGATTTCAGCTGACTCACCTTCAGCAACAGTCACATCTCTAATTAGAGTTATTGTTTCGCCTGCCTGTACTGCATTGAGAGCTTCTGCAAAAGACTGATAGTGAGTGTCACCTATCTTCGCAAAGTTCTTAATTTCAACACCATCGAGAACAACAACTGATTTGCCGCTTATATTGACAAGTTCCTTCATTTCACCGTTAGTGTTAGTACAGCCATCAACAGCAGCTTCTGCATCTCCAACTACGTGGATACCGTCCTGATATACATCATCTGTTTTTGCGTTTGCAACGTCGAATGTACAATCTTTGATTTCTGTATCGAAATATGTGCGGATTACGCCGTAAGTACCATTGTCCTTGATTGTACAACCTTCAAACTTACAGCTTTCAGGAGAACCGCCCAATGCTGCCCAGCCGATTATTGTACAATTCTTATAAAGGAGAGTAGCACCCTCTTTGATGCCATCGAAGTGGATAGCATAAACACTTGTTGCCTCGAAAGTGACATTTTCGAATACAAGGTTGCCATTGGCGTAAGCCCATCTCTGAGCATTGTCACCCTTGATGTGCAGGTTCTTGAGTGTAAGGTTATCAAGAGTACCCATGAGTGTACCTTCAAGGAGAACTGTGCTCTTGCCTTCGCTGTCAACCTCACCTTCGATAGTGATGCCTGCCTTCATGGTTGGTACTGCGTATGTGCCTGCGAATACCTTAACAACATCGCCAGCCTTAGCAGCGGCAATAGCGTCTGCGAGTGTTGCATACTCAATCTCACCAATCTTGGCAGCAGGAACGAAGTTTCCGTAGATACCTTCAGCAGTGAGACCAGTGCCGTTCAAAGAAACCTTTATCTTAGCTGTAGCATCTGTAGGCAATGTTCCGTTCTCCTTGTACTCGGATGTACCGATAGCACACCACAGACCGTCAGTGTTGGTTGCAGTGAAGTTATTGGCACCGCTGAATGTGATGTTACCATCAACAGAGGCCTTGCGAACGACAACAGGGATAAAGGCGTTGATCTTGTTGTCTGCGATAACAGCATTGTTGTTGTATTGAGCATCGAGACGGATACCTGACTCCTGGACTTCAATGTCACAATTCTTAATAGCAGTACCTTGTACTGTACCCATTGCAAAACCGCTAAGTGAGTTTGTAATGTCAACGTCGTCTATCGTTACATTCCAACCTGCTGTATTCTGCAAGAATGAGTGCAAGCCTGTACCTGTACAGCCCTTGATAGTGATGTTGTTGGCTGACTTCAAGCGAACAGCAACAACCGCATAACCCTCTGTGTTGATGTCTGAAGTTCCCTTAAACGTACAATCCTGGATTGTGATATTGTTAGGATAGTAGTTTGTCTCTACAGACTTGATGAAGTCATGGGAAATTTCATCAGTCTCAAAGTTGAAGTTCTTGATGACAAGCGTGCTTGGAGCATCCTTGCCTGCACGGGCTGTGATGTTGATGCTACCTGTCATTGTTTTATCGTTACCGTTAAGAACGAAACTTACATCCTTTGTCTGAGTGAAGGTTATAGCCTCATCGCAATCAGCAACAAGAATGATTTCGTCACCATTCTTCACGGCATCGATAGCACCCTGAAGTGAAGCATACTCGACATCACCTATCTTGGCAACGATATTGTTATATTCATAAGAATCCTGAGCAGTCACGGCTACCATCTCTGCAGTGCCTGGTTTAACGTTGGCTGCAGTGTTTGTCACTGTAGCTTCAGTCACACCTACACCGTCGGCGAGAAGGATGTCGGCACCACCCTGAGGAGTGCCTGTGAATGTCGTGTTGTTTACTGCCAACACGGACTTACCACCGGCTACGGATGAAAGCACACGTACAGGAATCTGATCAGCAGCTACGTCAGCACCACAATTAGTGAATGAACAGCCATCGATAGTCACAGTCTGTGTACCAGCAGCCTTATGGTTGAGGTTGACAGCCTTGTTCAGGTTAGCGAATGCCACATTTGTCAAAGTGATAGCACCGTCAGCATTAGAATAAACAGCCTCCTTGATAACACCCTCGAATGCACAGTCGGTCATAGTGATGTTCAGTGTACCTGTAGTACCATTGATGAACACCTTACCCATGTTAGCACAATTCTCGAACACAAGGTTCACGGTGTGTTCAGTAGCCTTAGTACCCCATGCGCCGCAACCGTTCAAATGATTGACGGTCAAGGTCATGTCGGCTGTGATGTCTTTACCGCCTGAGGGGTCAGTATTCCCCAAGTCGAAGTCGCGTTCTGTATCACCGGTTACGTTAGCATCGTTACCATATACGGTGAGTGTGCTCGTAACAGGAGCGTGTTGCAGAGAACCCACATCAGCACCGGGCTTACAGTAAAGAATGGTATTCGCCTTGCCGGCAACAGCCTCTACAGCTGCCTGGAGAGTAGCATAGTAATTTGTACCGTCAGTCACAGTATTATCGCCGAACATGGCCTTGTAGTTGTTCACTGTCATAGAGATAGGGAGCACTACATAGTCGGCAAAAGGCTGAGCGGTAGTTACATTATCGGCAGTATAGCCGTTCATTTCAATGGTTGCGCCCATGGGGAACTCAACCACCTCGTCCGAGCTGTGGAGAAGGGTAACAGTAGATGTCTCTGTTGCTTCCTTAGCAGCCTCAGTCACAGTAGTGTAAATCTTGCCGTCAACGAGTACACCGCAAGGTGCATCGCTGTTGCTGCGGTCTGTAGCTGTTATTGTAGAAGAAATGTCGTTGCCATTCTCGTCCTGTGCCACGAATGTGATACCCTCACAGTCGGCATCAGAGCCTGAGTCAAGTTCAAGAACACCTGTAGTATTGTTATATGTATTGCCAATCAAAGTAATTGACTCTGCATAACCTATAGCAACAGCAGGCTTGGCTGTCACGTTCTCTGTGAATGTAGCGTTCTGTACAGTCAAAGTAGTAGTAACAGATGCCTCATCCTCTGAATATACCTTGATACCCTTCTTGCTGTCGATGGTACCACCGTTTACAGTAACCAATGCATCGTCGTATACCCACAAGCCATATTGGCCTTCAGCGTTCTGGAATGTACAGTCAGTATAGGTTGCTGTACCTCCGCTTGTGCAAGCACCATTGAGGAACGTACAGTCAGTATAGGTAACAGTACCTCCCTGGATAGAGAAGTATTGGCTCATGTGACCAGAGTTGCCCTGCCAAGCAGGATTTGCTTTAGCCAAGGTCAGGTCTGTGAAGGTAACGGTCTTGCCATGTGCGGTGAGGTAGTCACCACCGGCAGTCTGGTTGATGGTCATCTTTGCCTTGGCGCTCTTGCCAACAAAGTTGATGGAAGTGTAGCTGCCGTTCAGTTCCATGCCGTCGGTAAACTCAACTTCACCGAAGATCTGCATGGTAACGGCACCAGTCATTGCATTGGCAGCGGCAAGAGCCTCGCCGAATGTGGCATAAACGTTGTCACCAATCTTGGCGACGGTATACTTAACACCGTTAGAGAGTGTCACTTCGCCGGCTACTTCACCAGTAATGCTAACGCCATCTGCAACGGTCATTGTTCCTGAAACATTTTTCAAGGCGTTGACACTACCCTCAACACTACCACCGGAGATGATAGTTGTTCCGTAGTTGATGATGGCTGCACCTTCGTCGTCATGGCAGACGATTTTACCGCTCACCATCTCGAGACGGGCCTCAGAATAGGTAACACCATCTGTGTCGTATCCGTTGTAGACACCACAGTCGATGTATCCACCGCCTTGAGAATCCTTAATAATCAGTGTCGCTCTGTTGTAGAAGGGATACTGATGCTTGGTGCCGTCAATGGCCGCACCTCTCAGGGCATAGCCTTCAAGGTCGAGCACGTAGTTACCACCCACGTTAGTTTCGAAAGGTGCCGTCAACGTTACGTCGCTACCAAAAGTAATGAGTTGCGCGTCATTACTCTGTGCATCGGTTGACTGCTGTGCAGCCGCCCGCCTGAGTCCAGTAGTTCGCTGGACACCACTTGCCGCCAGAGCAGCTCTCAACTCTGTCTCATTGTTAACGACAATGACATCGCCAGCAAAAGCAGAGAACGAGAAGCTCCACAGCATCGCCACAAGGGCGAGAATGAAATGTTTTCGTTTCATTTGATTAATAAATTAGTTAAACATAAATATAAATTTTCTATCTCTTGTCAATCTTTTCTGCCGGCCTATACCTATTTAAATATATATAGGCCCAAGCATCATATCTCCGTTTTGCTATCTCATCATATCAAATCCGTACGAATACACCGAATGGAAAATGCACGATAACGACGTGCATATCCACTTCCCAACCGTTTGTTTTCGTTATTAATCAATAGTTTACATATATCTTATTAATCTCTTACCAAGAGATTGACGTACAAAGTTACGAATTTCTATCTTTTCTAACAAAATCTTAACATGATTCTTTTTATCCTTTTTCTGTGGTTGTTTCCAATCGGGGGAGTTCTTTTTGTCACACGGGAAACACGGGAAGCACAGCAATATTGATCACGGCCACGGAGCACACGGCTCTTGTTGCTCGCCCATCAAGTACGGCAAACACAGCACACGCCTCACACAGATGAGTTTCTGTGTGCGAAAAAACAGCGCGAGGAACGATGTGAGAAAAAAACGAGTAAAAGACGGAATCAAGGCATCCTCTTCAGTATGTCGCGCAAATAAGCCTCACTTACGTTTTCGAAATCCGCTTTATCATAAATATAAAGCAGTTGCAACTCATCCATTACTATTCTCAGACGCACAATTACACGTGCGCCACCACTTTTCCCTCGCCCTTTGGAAGTGATATTCATTCTTATTTTCCAGATGTCATCAAGTATCTCCACTCCCTGCCGGGGATTCTCCTGCAGTGAACCAGCTATGCACCGAAATCGGCCTCAAGCGAGCGATACTTTTTCTTCAGTCGCTTGTAGGCCGTCTTAAATTCATCAGAGGTCCTTATTGTCCTCATAGGGCATTCAGCATCTTCATCGTTTCGTCAATGCTGAGAGAGGGTGCCTTCTCTGCTTGTTCCATTCCTTTGCGGATAGCGACAGCCACCTTGTATGACTCCTCCAGCTTCTGAAGATGATTCCAACGACGACGGCTCATTCGTACAGTCACTGCATTGTTTTCTTGTGAGATGATGGATGTTGATATCATAAGCGTATCTTTTACTGCAAAGATACGAACAAACGAGCGAGAAATATGAAGTTTACTTCAATATTTTTTACAGCGAGTGCAGAATATCTTCGCGGTTTACCACAAAGATAGTGATAAGCGAACAAAAACCGAAACCACAAGATTTTCGAAAGACTATAGATGCCAAAATTTGCCACCTGTAGGAAGCCTCAACTTAGGCATGCCGAAGAAGCCGCTACTGATGCCTAATTTCGGCCGTCAGTGATGACTTTGAGCTATGAGTTTTGAGCTATGAGTTATCTTTTTCATCGCGTATCCCGACATATTCTATATTCCAAGACTGGCAATATTCATTTCAAGTCTGGCAATATATATTCCAAGACTTGGAATAATCCTTTTATCGAGGTATTAATTAACGTTACATCGGCCAGACGACACAGCCCTCTACAGGTCTTGTTTCGAAAGACCTATAGATGATAAATCTTATGACCTATAGGTCTTTATTTTTATGACCTATAGGTGCCTGAATTTGCCACCTGCAGGAGGCCTTAACTTAGGTACGCCGAGGAGGCCGCTACTGATGCCTAATTTCGGTCGTCTGTGACGATAAAAAATAAGAGCTGTGAGTGATGAACTTTCGTTCTTCGTGCCTTCGGACAGGCATATCTGGGGGGGGAGGACGGAAAAACTCAAAAACTTAAATAGTGACGGTATATGGATGTCGGTTACGGGTTACGGTTACGGTTAGGCGTAACTGTAACCCGTAACCTTGAATGAAGTTTACTTGAGCCGATGCGAAGCGTAAGTTAAGGCAGATGCCGGTCTTAACTTACGCTTCGGTTTATCGTAAGTTAAGATTGGCCTAAGCGTAAGGGATGTCGGGGAATTTTGTAGCTCGCCACATCACACGATTTATCGCTTCACACAGACTCGTTCCTCACGTTCACTCTTTATCTCACACAGATTCCACAAATCTCATAGAGAACACATCTCGTGACTACTTCTTGAACACGGTACAAGCTCATACTCAAACCTCGAAGATATGACACTACAAACAACTGACAATCAGCATTCTAATGTTAAGCCCCTCCCATAAAATTCGTGACATTGTTTGCTAATCTCTTGGTAAGAGATTAATAAGATATATGTAAACTGTTGATTAATAACGAGAACAAACGGTTGGGAAGTGGAAATGCACGTCGTTATCGTGCATTTCCCGGTCGGTGTATTCGTGCGGATTTGACATGAGCAGATAGCAAAATGAAGATATGACTGTCTTGGCCTATATATATTTAAATAGGTATAGGCCGGCAGAAAAGATGGATGAGAGATAGAAAATTTATATTTATGTTTAACTAATTTATTAATCTATGAAACGAAAACATTTCATTCTCGCCTTAGTGGCGATGCTGTCGAGTTTCTCCATGACGACCTATGCGCAAGTTGCAAAGGTGGGCAATACGGAGTACGCGACAATTGATGAAGCGATCGCTGCGTGGACCAATAACACCACGCTGACGTTGCTTAGCGATGTCACGTTGAGTGATGTTGTTACATTGAAATCTACCGAGCATCACATTCTGAACCTCGGTACTTACACAATGACAGCAGCAAGCGGCAAGAACGCTTTTGTGATTCAGGCTTGCGGTACAGGTAGTGCAGAGCGCTCTGCCATCACCATCAATGCCGATGCCACTAACCCTGGCGGTATTAATGCTGGCAGCAAGTGCGTGGTGTACTACAAGTATGCTGATGGTGGCATCAGTACCGAAGACCGCCCTATCATCAAGATTAACGGCGGTGTGTTTACTGGTTCTACCTCTTCTTGGGGAACTGCTGGTATATATACTATAGGTACAGCTGCAAGAAAGTGCGCTACCCTTAACATTAGCGGTGGTACTTTCAACTGCTCTATCAACGGTTCTGGCAAGTCTAAGCTGATTATCTCAGGTGGTGTGTTCAACTACAGCGTTGGTTCTCAGGGCGACTCTACAGCAAGCCGTCTCATTTCTGGCGGCAAGTTTAAGACTCTCGGTTTCATGACAGCTGACAGCAACAACACTAAGTTCTGGTTTGGTACATCTATGGCTAACAGCAACGTTGGTCTTTATGTTGACGACGAAGGCTACTTGTGTGTAGGCGGTCCTGTAATAACTGAACTTAGTCCTAAGTACAAGGCTGTTGCAAGCAATGCTACTAAGTGGAGCTCCTACTTGGCATACAGTAGTGCAGCTACTAACGGCTTGTATTATACTGATGCAGAGGCAGCCATCAAGAAGCACGGTGAAGCAAACGTAACCGTTTATGAGCACGCTGATGCGGCTAAAGAACTTGACAACAATGCAGCCGTTAAGGACTTTACTCCCGAACTTCCTTCTGATATTGTGACTTTCGAGGTAGAGGCTATCGGTATTGAGGCTACAGCTGAGGCTACAACCAAGGTGACCTTCAATGTTGAACCTAAGGATGCAAGTGGTGCAAAGGTATCTAATCCCTCTGCTGCCATTACCTTCCGTCTCCCAGTTCCTGCTGCTTGGGCTGGCAAGGCTAATGTTTACCATGAGGGCACACTTCTTGGCGCATATACTATTAATGAGGAGAACGATGCTAAGTTCGTTGAAGTATCTTCTTCTTCTTTCTCTGAGTTCTCAGTTGAGGCTATCGTACCTCTCTTTGCTGGTGAGGGTACAGAGGCTTCTCCTTACATCATTGACAGTTCAGACAAGCTTGTTGCTTTGAGTAATTCTGTTAATGCCGGTGAAACTTATGCTGGTATGTACTTCAAGCTCACAAGCGACATCACCCTTTCTGGCGAATGGACTGCTATTGGTAATGGTTCACGTTCAAGCAAGTCATACACAGGAAATGCCTTCAAGGGCGTGTTTGATGGTGGCAACAACACTATCAGTGGCCTGACCATCGCCTCCACTTCAGATAAGAATGCCGCTGTCGGTCTGTTTGGCGTTGTTGATGGTGGTACAGTGAAGAACCTCACTTTGAACGATGTCAACATCAATGTTGCCAACAGCAACTTGGCAGGTGCTGCAATCGGTATGATGCTTAATGGCGCAACAGCCGACAATATTACAGTAAATGGTGCTGTTACAGGCAACGACGGTGTTGGCGGTATCGTGGGCCGTCTAATCATTGACGGTACAATTGCTAACTGTATCAACAATGCCAGCGTCACATCATCTTACGGCGGCATAGGCGGTATCGTAGGTAAGGCATATTACGAGGATGGAGCCAACACCGGCACCTTCGCTTCTATTGAGAACTGTACCAACAATGGTACCGTAACTGCTCCGATGTATGTGGGCGGTATCGCAGGTCTTGCACGTGCCAATGTCACCGGTTGTGTAAACAACGGTGAAGTAGTAGGTGGCACCCAGACAGGCGGTATCGTAGGTCAACTCATGGCTGCCGGTACCGTTTCGGGTAATGAGAACAAGGCTAAGATTGCCGGTAGGAACCACCTGGGCGGCATCATTGGCGACTATTCACAGAGCAGTGACTATACATATTATAATGTATCCATCGCAAACAACACCAACCGTGGCGAGCTTGCAGCAACAGAGCAGTGCGCTGCCATCATGGGTTGCAACAACATCGACGGCTTCACCGCGATGACAGCTACCGGCAACCAGTCATACTACTACGTTGACGGCCTTGAACTCTTCGGCAACCCCGAGGATATGGTGATTGATGAAACCAACAAGTTCGTACTTCCTGCCGTAGCCAAGATCGGCGATGTGGAGTATCCTTCGCTTCAGGCTGCCATCGATGCAGCAGCTGCCGGTACAGGCAATGTAACTGTTGAGATTCTGAGCGATGTTGACTTGACCGATGTTGACTGGAATCCTGTTACAGTAAGCGATCCTGGTTATCCCGTAGTAACTGTAGAGGGTAACGACAAGACCATCACCGGTCTCAACGACATGCTGTTTGCCGGCACATGGGCAGGCGGTTCAGGTCTTATCATCAAGAACCTTACCATCGCGAACTCTGCTATCGTCAATGACAAGGACGACACTCAGGGCACTGTTGGTGTAGGCGCATTCATCGGTTTCCCACAGGCAAGCGCTACCATCACCTTGGAGAACTGCCACTTGAAGAACTCAAGCGTTGAGGGCGGTCACTGGACCGGTGGTCTCATCGGCTATGCTGCAGGCTATGCTGGCACCGATGGTCCCGTATTCATGAACCTCACTATCAAGAACTGTTCTGTAACAGGGTCTACCATCACCGGTAAGGGTTCTGCCGGCGGTATCATCGGCCACGGTAGCGGAAACGCTTGGACCAATGTGGTTATCGAAGCAACAACTGTTTCTGGCAACACCATCACTTCTACCGGCTCTTCCACCAACAAGGCAGGTGCCGTGATGGGTACCATCGGTGCTGCAGGCCAGCCCACTACTGTTAACGGAGTGACCCATACTGGTGGCATGTCAGTTTCTGCAACTGTAGCAGAGAACGACGTTAAGTCAAACGGCACTGTAATCACCACAATCTACGGCCGTCAAGGTACAGCTACTGGTATGCTCGCTGTTGCCGGCGGTACATACGACAACTATCCTATCGAGCAGGGCGTTGCATACGCAGCTCCCGCAGCCGGCTATATGATTGAGGCTAACGAGGATGGCACATACGGTGTAGTGGTTGACCCTGCCTACGGCATGGTGGCCAAGGTAGGTGACGAGTATTTCGCCACTTTGCAGGAGGCTATCAATGCTGCTCAGAATGACGAGACAGTAGTATTGTTGAATACCATCACGTTGGCCGATGCCGATATGGTGAAGACCGAGGATAACAGAAACGTTATGCTCAACATCTCTAACAAGAGCATCACACTTGACCTGAACGAAAATACCATCAACATTGATTACAACGGCGGTCAGTATCTGTTTGCTGCAGTTTATGTAGCCGATGGAGCAGGCCTCACTGTTACGGGTAACGGTAAGATTGACATTGCCGAGAACGGTATCAACGTCGCCTATATGTTCTGGAAGCGTGGTACTACCGGCTACCTCACCATCGAGAACGGTACATTCCACATGGATGACTCCGGCGACTCTATGGTATATACCAACGGTGATGAGATTGTTACGGTAAATGGTGGTACATTCACCATCGACAACATTGACACCCGTCCTAACCAGTTCCCATGCATCTTCAATGCTGCTGGTCAGAACACAGCCAACATCATCGTCAATGGCGGTACATTCAATGACGATGTGGCTCACCAGTACTATCCGTTCGAGGTAATGATGCCTCGCGAAAAGGCTCTGAAGAAGAGCGAGAGCGAGAATCTCTGGACCGTGGTGGATGCTGTGGCTTACGTTGCTGAGAAGGAAGATCAATACATCAATGAGGTAGGGTACGCGACTCTTGACGAGGCTATCACTGCTGCCGAAGCAGGCGAGACGGTGACTATCCTTGCAGGTGACTTCACTCAGAACCTCGATGTCCAGAAGGCTATCACCGTAGCCGGTGAAACTGATGCTGAGGGCAACAACCTCGTTAACTTCGCTGGTAAGCTGAACATCACTGCTGACGGCGCAACCGTTAAGAATATCAATGTAAACAACGGCGGTAGCAGTGCCGGTTACATCAACGCCAAGAATGTCACTGTTGACGGTTGTCAGGTTGTTGGTGGCAACGGTTTCCGCAGTTGCTACACTAAGGGCACTGTAACATTCAAGAACTCTGTCATCACAGGTGGTACCTACGGTATCCACTTCGACGGTAGCGCAGACGGTAATATCGTTATCGACAACTGTACAATTACTGGCTGGACAAGCTTCGCTGCTACCATCACAAAGGTTACGATGAAAGATACACGCTTCGATAACGGTAACTACAACTACGTACGCTTCTATCAGGGTGCAGAGCTCACCGGCTGTTCATTCAATGAAGAGATGAACGTAGACTTCGCAGTCGATGGCGTTGAGGTTACTGTTGCCGACTGTACAGTTGATGGTGATAGAACCGTTGAAGACTTGTTCGATGGTAAAGATATCGCCAACAGCTCGATTACCGTTGACGGTGTCAAACTGGCACGCATTGCCAAGATAGGCGACGAATACTACGAGACTATCACTGCTGCCATCAACGCCGCAGCCGACGACGCAACAGTTGAGATCCTTGCAGGCGAGCACAGCGAGTATGTTGCTCCTTGGAAGACCGACACACAGCACAAGACCGAGAAGTCAATCACCCTCGTCGGTGCGGCCGACTTCGCTACCGTGCTCACAGGCGGTATGTACCTTGGCTATGACGACAGCCAGTGCCGCGAGCACAACATCGTTGTAAAGGGTATCGCATTCCAGGGTAAGGGGCTCACTGTGGCTTGCCAGCAGAATGTGACCATTGAGGACAACAAGTTCACCAACATCACAGAGGGCAGAGCCATTGCAGTCATTGGCAAGGATATCAACTCCGTGGTAAAGAACAATGTGATTGAAAATGTCGCTTCTATAGGTATCGAGCTCCGCAACACGCTCACAGCTACTGTTGAGGGCAATACCATCTCAGGCACCGGTTACAATGCACTGCAAATCACAAGCCAGGTAGGCTCTACTGCAAGCACTGCAACAGTTCTGGACAACACCATGTCTGACTGGGGTGTCAACGGTGAAGGTCGTGCAATGCGTTTCGAGGGTATTGTAACAGCCACAGTCAACGGCAACGTAATGACCCATACTGCCGCTCCCGAAGAGTTTGCAAAGATAACAAACACCACTACACTTGACGCTTCGGCCAACTATTGGAACGGAGTATCACCGATGACTTCCGGCATGTTTACCGGCGTAGAGGGTGACCCGATTGCTGTTCTCAAGAACTACTACACCGATGCCGAGAAGACCAACCTTGTGGAATTCTCAGCAGCAGGATCTGCAGCCTGCATCGGTAGCGCATACTTCGAGACACTTGCCGCAGCTATCACCGCTGCTCAGGCTAATGATGTGATCACATTCCTCACCAACATCAACGAGAGTGTGACGGTCAATAAGAGCGTGACCATCGACGGTGCCGGCAAGACGCTTACAGGTAAGATTACAACAAAGGGAAGTGGAGCTACTCTTAAAATTACTATCAAGAATATCACTTTCGATGGTAACAACCAGGAGTATGACTATGCGGTAAGAGCTGACAACAACAACAAGCTTGTCATCGAGAACTGTAGTGCCGATAACTATAGCTACGGATTCCTCTATGCGAATAAGACCAACGACCAGATTCTTGTCAAGGATGTAACTGTCAAGAACGCTAACTATGGTGCACATCTGGTATCTATAAATGCAGCTACATTTGAGAATGTAACTGTTATGGATGGCAAATATGGTGTAATGATCCAGAACCAGGGCAGCAGAAATGTTGTCTTCAACAACTGCACAATGACCAATGTGGAGACTCCTCTTCATGTTTGGGAAAAGGGCACGGCCAACATAACCTTCGCCTTCGAAGGCACGAACGAGATGGGTGTTGAGCAGTTGAGCAGCAGCCAGTATGCCGTATACAAGAATGCCGCCATGGTGGGTACCACCGTTTACGGTGACTTGAACGATGCATTTGCTGACGAAAATGCAGGTACCGTAACATTGCTTGGCAACATCGAGATGAATGCTACGGCTGTGGTTGGCGCCGGCAAGGAGATTACTCTTGACCTCAATGGTAAGACTGCTTCTATGGCAGATGCTTCGGGTGCAACCGCTTGTGCCATCAAGAACAACGGTGAGTTGACCATTACAGACGGTTCTGATACGAAGGATGGTAAGATTACATTTGCCTCAACCACACCAAGTGCCAACAATGGCTATGCAAGCAACGCAATCAGCAACTATGCCACTATCACTATTGAGGCCGGTACTATCGAGAACCTCACAGTGGGTGGTGCTTGCTATGCTCTCGACAACTATGCCGGTAGCACATCTACCATCAATGGCGGTAAGCTTATTGCAGAGAAGACTACAGTGCGTATTTTCAACTGGACTGACGGCGAAGCAGCCAAGGCAACCCTCAATGTCACTGATGGTGAAATCATCAGCAAGGACGGCTACGGCATCAATGTCAACAGCGGCAATACTCCTCATGTAGAACTCAATATCAGCGGTGGTGTAATCACTACAGACGATACTGACTACAACCTTGCTGTGTATGTAGTAAACAAGAACAGTGCCGAGAACTTCACCATAAACGTTGACGGCGGTACATTCAATGGTAACTTTGCCTTGAATGGTGTTACTTCAACCACAATGGCTGAAGGTGCAATATCTGTAACCGACGGTACATTCGAGGGTGTAATCTGCTACGATGAGCCTGCATACGGCTTTATCACTGGCGGTACGTACCAGACAGTAGTTGAAGAGTCTTACTGTGCTCTCGGCTACCAACCCGTCCTGAACGAGGAAGGCACCTACACCGTAGAGTATACCGGAAAGGTTAGCGAGCTGACCATCGTGGACGGTGAGTTCACAGAGTACACTATTGCTACGGATATGAACATTGGAACACTGACTTACAAGCGTGCAAATGTTCCTACGACTTGGGCAGCCTTCTATTTCCCGTTCGAGGTTCCTGTAAGCCAGTTGGCAGAGCAGGGCTTTGAGGTGGCCTACATCAACGGTGTTCGTAGAAATGACACCGACTTTGATGGTGAGTTGGATAAATTCGTGATGGAGGTTATCTACATCCACGGTGGTGAGAGCTGTGACGGTTCAGGTAAGACACTCAAGGCCAACTATCCATACTTTATCCGTGCTAAGGAAGAAGCAAAGGATCTTGAGATAGTTCTCGAAGGTGCTACACTGTATGCTGCTTATGATGCAACTTACGACTGTACGACATTTACAGAGAAGTTCGAGATTACTGGTAATACATCACAAGTATCAATCAACTCTACTAATGATAGATTGATATATGCTGTTAGCACAGTGGGTGAATGGACAAACATTACTAAGGGTGCTACTTTGAAGCCATTCCGCTTCTATATGGCATTGACTTCTCGTTACGAGAACGAGCCGATTGCTCCTGTGGCTACAATGAGCATCGCAGTTCGTGGTGAAGAGCGCGAGGATGGCACCACCTTCATCTACGATGTTGAGATGGATGGTGAGCAGACCATAGACTACATTTACGACCTCCAGGGTCGCCGTGTATTGGAGCCTCAGAAGGGTGGCCTCTATATCGTGAACGGTAAAAAAGTTGTCTTCTAAGTAAACAATGATTATTAACCAACTCTCGGATGGTAGCAATGCCATCCGAGAGATAATAAAAACAAACGTATTATGAAGAAAGAATATATCAAGCCAGAGATGGCCGTAGAGGAAATTCTCGTTGAGACAATGATTGCAACAAGTCCTGGTGGCGTTGAAGAAGGTGAACCTGATCAGCCCCTTGGAACCAACGACCGCCGCGGTGGCTGGGGCGACCTCTGGGACTAATAGACACAAACGACGGTCGAGTGTAAATCAACCGTAACGGACAATAAGGAATAGGGGCACGGCAGGTACCGTGCCCCTATCTGT
>Ga0233360_1000080_pt1 | contig 19830 bp, 19 predicted proteins | sample ElkDunMinimDraft_20_FD_180671 | JGI IMG/M metagenome (GOLD analysis project Ga0233360, IMG submission 180671) | Fecal eukaryotic communites from dung pellets of Tule Elk in California, USA - Elk Dung A0 | ecosystem: Host-associated > Mammals > Digestive system > Large intestine > Fecal | place...
GAAACCCTGATAGTGCATACGACCTGCACCACCTGTTGCGATGATTACGGTCTTAGCTTTTGCTACCATAAGCTCTTTTGTTTCCATATTCATGAGTACCGCACCGCAAGCGCGACCAGCATCATCTAAGATAAGCTCGATAGCCGCTGTAAAATCAACAACGGGGATGTTACGGTTTAACACTTCGTCACGAAGTGTTCTCATGATTTCAGCACCTGAGTAGTCCTTAGCTGCGTGCATTCTCTTTCTTGATGTGCCGCCGCCGTGGGTTGTTACCATTGTGCCGTCTTCTGTTTTATCAAATTCAACGCCCAAGTTAGAAAGCCACTGAATAGCCTCAGGAGCGTTGCAAACAAGCTGTGATAAAAGTTCACGCTTCGCTGCAAAGTGACCGCCGCCGAATGCGTCAACAAAGTGGATAGCAGGTGAATCGTTGGGTTTGTCAGCAGCCTGAATACCACCCTCTGCCATCATTGTGTTGGCATCACCCATTCTGAGCTTTGTAACGATCATAACCTTAGCACCAGCGTTATCTGCTTCGATTGCCGCAGATGTACCTGCACCGCCACCACCGATAATCAAAACATCTGTTTCATAGTCGGGGCTTTCAAGGTCAACCATATCAGCTGTAATACGGCTGTGTGCCTGTAAGATTTCAGCTAACTCTGTGGGTACTTTTTCGCCGGCGTTAGGGCCGATTTTTAATTCTCTGAATTCATCTTTTTTATAGTCGGGATGGAAAGCCGCAAGCAAGTCCTCTTTCTGCTTTGCAGTCATACGATCCGGCTCTAATGCGATATTTTTTTCTCTTGCCGCTTCAACTAAAGCGATAGATTTTTGAAATTTTTCCGAATACATTTGCTTTCCTCCTTACTTTTCAATATCTCTGTTGTTGTAAAGCTCTTTCATTTCTTCGATAGGCTTTTGCATCAACGCTTCAATCAGCTCTTTAAAGTCACCGTTATTGATTTCTCTTACTCTATCCTCCAAATGTCCGCATCCGGGAGCTAAGTACTTGCCGTTGATTCTTCTTGCAAGCATTGCTACCTGAGGATGTGAAATACCTGCAGGACATCTTGATGAGCAAACACCGCACATTACGCAGTCGAATGACTCTTCAGCGCACTTTTCAAATTCGCCGCGCTGAGCGTAAGCAATGTACTGCATAACATTTAATCCCTGAGTACAGCTCTTTGTACAAGCGTTACAGCCTATGCATGCGTAAATTTCAGGGTAAAGCTGCATCATAACTGACTCATTTGTGGGGATGTTTTCAATATCGTAGCCTTCCTTAACTAAGGGGAAGAAAGGGAGTGTTGCAATGTACATATTATCTTCAACCTTTGTCTGGCAAGCAAGGCAAGCTTTTAATTCTTTGTCGCCCTTGATGCGGTAGATTGTGGCACAAGCGCCGCAAAAGCCGTTACGGCAACCGCAACCGCGGACTAACTGATAGCCGGCATATTCCATGGCTGTCATAATTGTTAAATTTTCCGGCACTTCGTACTTCTTGCCGAAAAGAAAAATATTAACCATTTTTTCCATGATATCTCTCCTTATCAATACTCGTCCGGAAGCTCTTCCAACTCGTCGCAGCGGAATACCGGTCCGTCTTTACATACATATTTTGAGCCTACATTACATCTGCCACATTTACCAACGCCGCACTTCATTCGAAGCTCTAAAGTTGTATAAACCTGAGTTTTATCAAATCCTAACGAAATGAGCCCCTCAAGTGTGAACTTAATCATTATCGGGGGTCCGCAAAGAACTGCAGTTTTATTTGTATCAAATCCAAGCTCTTTTACGAAATTAGGAACAAAGCCAACATGACCGTCCCAACCCTCCTGAGGATTGTCAATTGTTAAGTGTACATTTACACCGGCATCCTGAGACCATTCTTCAATGATTTCTTTATAATCAAGTAAATCGTCCTTACTTCTTGAACCGTAAACAATATCGATGTCGCCGTAGCGGTCACGGTAATGTCTGCAGTAGTTGATTACCGAGCGAAGAGGAGCAAGACCTACACCACCTGCAATAAAGAGCAGATTCTTTCCTGCAAAAACATCATCGACAGGGAAAGGATTGCCATAAGGTCCGCGGATTGTAATTTGCTGACCTACCTCTGCCTGGTGGAGCCATTCTGTTACACAGCCGCATTTTTTAATGGAAAATTCCATATACTCTGTGTTTGTGGGAGAGGATGTAATAGAAAACATCGCCTCACCAACACCGGGGATAGAAAGCATTGCGCACTGTCCAGGACGGTGGTCAAAGGCTTTTTTGCCATCGGGTGTAACAACTCTGAAGGTTTTGATATCAGGGGTGTCTATTCTTACATCTGTAATGACGCCGATTTTAGGGATTAAGGTTTCTTCCATATTATTCACTTTTATTCCCTCCAATCTTTTTCATTACTTTTACAATATTCATAGAGATGGGACACTTAGCAAGACATCTTCCGCAACCTACGCAACCGAAGATTCCCTCGTTGTTTTCAGGGTAATATACAAGCTTGTGCATAAAGCGCTGACGGAAGCGTTCTTTCTGAGAAATACGGTTATTGCCATGCGCCATCTTTGTAAATTCAGAATACATACATGAATCCCAGCATCTGTAACGGATTACGCCGTTGCCTGTGTTGAAATCCTTGATGTCGTAGCACTGACAGGTGGGGCAAACGAAGGTACATGTACCGCAACCAAGGCAGGTTGCAGAAAGTTCATCCCATTCGGGAGCGTTAAAGAATGTATCTGTCTTACCACCGCCAAAAGCGTCAGCTGACAAGTTAGCTAAAGGAAGTTTTTCCATAATTTTAGCTATCTTTTCTTTCTGTGCTGTAACAGCAGAATCGTCGCACTCCTCTGTCAAGTCTTCTATTTTCTTCATAAAGGCTTCGCCTTTTTCTGTGTTTGCTTTAAAGTATACGCTGTCTTCTGTTTTCCACGCTGTAACATCACCGGCAGGATTTGTAGCATCAATGCCGAATGTAGTACAGAAACAGGTTTCTGAAGGCTTTGAGCAAGCAACAGACACGATGATGCCGTGTTCTCTTCTGGAAGCATAGAAGCTGTCAACAGGGTCAGATAAGAACACTCTGTCTAAAATGTCAAAGCTTCTTACATCGCAAGCACGAACGCCAAAGATAACGAAATCTTCTTTTTCGTCTCTTATGTCAACGAGCTCAATATTTTTGCCTGATGTTTTAAATTCCATCAGGTTTTCTACCTGAGGGAAGAAGAAATCCTTAGGACTTCTTACAGTGTTTAGTGCATTACTCCACTCTTTTCCCTCGGACCATTCCGTGTAAACTGCAACGCCGTCGCTGCCGTCTACAGGAAGATATAACTTATTGCTTTCGGAAATTTTGCCAAAAACTTTATTTATTGAATCAAGTGAAACTTTACGCATCTTTATCCCCCCTGTCAAAAACTTCACCGGGTTCTAAGTCCTCGGTGGTGTAGTCAACCAAAGGAGCGCGCAAGCCAACCTCAGCACCTGCCTGGTATTCGCCGTAGAATTCGTTAATATCCTTAATGAATTTACGGTTTAAAAGGTGCAAGGGAATGTTTTGAGGACAAACTCTTGAACATTCGCCACAGTCTGTACAACGACCTGCAACATGGAAAGCTCTTATAATATGGAACATTTTTTCCTCAAAGCTGTTTGCAGGAGCTTTGTTTTCTACGCTGGATGCAGGGTTATCAAATACGCACTTTTCGCAAGTACAAGCGGGACAAGCATCACGGCAAGCATTACAACGGATGCAGCGTGAAAGCTCATTCTGCCAGAATGCAAATCTTTCATCGGGTGTCATAGCCTCAAGTCGTGCTACTTCGTCAAAACGGTTAGATTCTAAAACGATGCCGTCCTCACCCATAAGTTCATCGTAAGCAACATGCTTTTTGCTCTTACAGTTTACGCAACGCTCTGCCATTACATCTTTTGCATTTACTAAAGCGGGAGCATCTTCATATAATGTGGAAACTTTTAAGCTGTCGCCGTCAGCTTCGATCGAAACTATACCGTCACCAACGAGTTCTTTTACTTTCGCAATATCTGCCATACCCTCGCATGGGATGCCTACAGCATACACCTTTTCTCTGTCAAAACGATGCTCAGTGAGTAACTGATTAAAGCTGTATGTGTCACAGGGCTTTAAGAAAACTAAGATTTTGCCCTCGTGTTTTCCTGCCTGTGCAACTAAATACTTTGAAAAGTTCGCACCGCAGAAATCGTTCCATACGAAGTTTTCTTTTATTTCATCAGCAGTTTTGAATACAGCGGGTGTGATGTCATAATCAAACTCGCCCTTTTTCCAACCGAGTACAGCTGAAACTGTACCGTCTGTAAGCAATGAAACTGCTTTTTCAACTAACTGATTTTGTGTTATCTTTTGCATCTCAGATCCTCCAATCTCTTGTTTTCTCCGAGTGATGCTACTGTTTCGGCAAACTCGTTCATAGTAGCCGCAAACTTAGCGCCTTCTGCCGCTGATACCCATTCAACACGGGTACGCTCTTTTTCAATACCTAAGAAGTCGAGCATTGAGAAAAGCGCTGCCATTCTGCGGCGTGTATAGTAATTGCCTGATGTGTAGTGGCAGTCACCGGGGTGGCAACCGCAAATAATTACACCGTCAGCACCGCGCTGAAAAGCTCTGAGAATAAACATAGGATTAACTCTGCAAGAGCAAGGAACACGGATGATTTTAACATCCGCAGGATAGCTTAAGCGGTTGTTACCTGCAAGGTCTGCACCGGCATAAGAACACCAGTTACAGCAAAAAGCAACAATCAAAGGTTTATATTCTTTTACTTGCATATTGCATCCACCTCCGCTATAATCTGTGAGTTAGCAAAGCCCTTAAGGTCCATAGCACCTGAAGGACAAGCAACTGTACAAGCACCGCAACCCTGACAAACTGCAGGATTTACAGATGCTACTCGTCTTATCTTGGTTGTTCTGTCGGGCATACGGAATTCTTTATCCACATATGTGATAGCGCCGTAAGGACAAACTCTCTCGCAAGAAGAACAACCGTTACACATAAGCTCGTTTGAGCTTGCGATACAGGGGTTACCTGTGAGCTTATCTTTGGCAAGAAGTCCGATAACCTTTGATGCTGCAGCCCCCGCCTGAGAAACTGTTTCAGGGATGTCCTTAGGACCTTGGCACGCACCTGACAGGAACACGCCTGCTGTGGGGCTTTCAACAGGACGGAGCTTGGGATGAGCTTCTGTGAAGAAGTCGTTTGTATCCATACTTGCTGTAAGCATTGTAGCCAAGGGACGAGCTGATTTGTCGGGTTCTATAGCAGCAGCTAACACTACCAAGTCTGCATCAATGTGAAGCTGCTTGTTTGAAAGCAGGTCAGATGCCTGAACCTTTAACTTGTCACCCTCGGGAGTAACCTTACCTACCATACCCTTTACATACTTAACACCGAATTCTTCTACCGCACGGCGATAGAATTCATCGAAGTTTTTACCGGGTGTTCTTACATCTATATAGAATACATAAACATCTGTGTCGGGATACTTATCTCGAGTAAGCATCGCGTGCTTTGCTGTGTACATACAGCAAATTTTTGAGCAGTATTCCTTACCTTTTTCTGCACAGGCATCACATCTTGAGCCTACACACTGTACGAATACGATTGTGTGGGGATGCTTGCCGTCTGAAGGTCTGATTAACTTGCCTGCAGAGGGGCCTGCCGCATTTGTCAAACGCTCAAACTCTAGAGATGTAATAACATCTTTAGACTGGTTATATGCAAATTCATCGAATTTTTCCATACTGATGGGGTTAAAGCCTGTTGCAACTACGATTGCACCATACTTTTCTTCGATGATTTCGTCTTTCTGTGTGTAGTCGATTGCACCTGCAGCACAAACGCGCGCACAAAGACCGCACTTGCCATTCTTTAACATATTACAAGCGTTGGGGTCGATTGTAGCAACCTTTGGTACTGCCTGAGCAAAAGGAATATAGATTGCAGGGCGATTGTCCATACCAAGGTTAAACTCGTTGGGGTTTTTCTTCATAGGACACTTCTCTACACAAGCGCCGCAACCTGTACAAATATCTTCTTTAACGAAGCGTGCTTTTTTCTTGATTTTTACATCAAAATTACCCACAAAGCCGCCAACTTCTTCTACTTCACTGTAGGAGAAAATTCTGATTTTTTCATTCTGTGCAACATCAACCATCTTAGGTGTTAAGATACAAGCCGCACAGTCAAGTGTGGGGAATGTTTTATCAAGCTGTGCCATTTTACCGCCGATTGTAGGCTGTTTTTCTACAATATCAACGGGAAAACCGGCGTCAGCAATATCTAAAGCTGTCTGAATACCTGCAATACCGCCGCCAATAACTAAAGCACGCTTTGTAACAGGTGATTCACCGGGTGTTAAGGGTGTGTTTAGGTTTACCTTGGCAACTGCAGCTTTTCCTAATATAATTGCCTTTTCGGTACCTGTCAACATATCCTTGTGTACCCAAGAGCACTGTTCTCTGATGTTTGCAATCTCAACCATGTAAGGATTAAGTCCCGCAGCCTGCGCTGTTTTTCTGAATGTTGCCTCGTGCATACGGGGTGAACATGAGCACACAACAATACCTGTTAAGTTGTGCTCGGCGATTGCCTGCTTAATTATATCCTGACCTGCCTGAGAACACATATATTGATAGTCGGTGGAAAAGACCACGCCGGGTTCGCTCTTTAAAGCTTCTGCCACAGCATGAACATCAACTGTACCTGCAATGTTACTTCCGCACCAACATACGAATACGCCAACTCTTTGCATTTTGTCCTTTCCTCCTTATTTTGTATATTTTCTAAATGCGCTGACAAGTAACTGCTGAGGAGTTTCGTCGTCTAAAAGCGCGGGGATATCGTTTGCTGTTAAGTGATTTTTGTCCTGCTGTCTTACAACTGCTAGACGCACTGCCTCAACAAGCTTTGCAGGCTCGACACCTCTGGGGCATCTGTCGATGCAGGCAAAACAAGACAAACACTTATAAAGTGATTCTGATGATAAAAGGGGTTCAATGTCGCCGTTTTCTACCATACTTACAAACTGATGGGGATGGTATTCCATTTCGTCGTATGCAGGACAAGTAGCAGAACATTTACCGCATTTCATACATTTTTTGGGATTTACTCCGCTTGCGCGCAGGATTTCTTCCTGAATAAAATCTTTATTCATTTGTATCCTCCTTTACGCCCAGTGCTTCAGCCAGAACTTCTGTGAAATAAACCACAGGGATGTCCGCACCGTTTTTAATAAGGTTATATTTACAAAGGGGGCAAGCAGTAATTATCATTTCAGCCCCTTGAGCTTTTGCATTTTCTATAACTGCGTTGCTCTTTGATTTAGCAAACTCTGGGCTTTCCAATGAAATATAGCCGCCGCAGCATTCGTTACGCATAGCGTATACTACAGGGTCTGCGCCAATTGCTTTAATAAAATTCTCCATTACTTTCGGATTTTCGGGGTCATCCATCTGCATAACGCTATTTGGACGAAGTAATAAACATCCATAATAAGCAGCAATTTTTTTGCCAGATAGAGCATTTACCACTTTTTCTTTTAATGCATCAAAGCCAACCAAATCACGAAGCATTTCAAGGTAGTGATGAACTTGGGTTTCACCATTGTAAGGTGTTTCCTCTGCCATATAGTTGTTTACTTTCTTTGCAAAATCGCTATCTGTTTTCATAGCGTAATTTGTCTGTTTTATTACATTGTGACAAGCAGAACAAACTGACACCAAAGGCTGTTCTTTTTCTGCTGCGTACTTTAGAGCGCGAACAGAAGAAAGCTTTGTGGCAATTTCTCCTTTAGCGGTTGTAAACACACCGCCGCAGCACTGCCAGTCGGGGATTTCTTCCAGAGTGATACCTAAGCGCTCTGCTGACTTGCGGGCATATTCGTCCAAGTCGCGAGCCTTGTTTTTCAAGGTACATCCGGGGAAATAACTTACTTTCATTCTCATAACCTCCGCTTATACCATTTCTTCGGGGTGGAATACCTCATCAAATTTTTCTGCTGTTAAAAAGCCTAACTCTACACAAGCTTCCTTTAAAGAAATGTTATCCTTAAAGGCTTTCTTTGCTGTTTTTGCAGCGTTTTCGTAGCCGATGTAGGGGTTTAGGGCTGTAACCAGCATAAGTGAATTGTGCAGATTGTGGTGCATTTTTTCTTTGTTTGCCTTAATGCCTACTGCACAGTTTTTATTAAATGAAATTATAGCCTCTGCCAGAAGTCTTGCTGACTGCAAGAAGTTGTAAACACATACAGGCATAAATACATTAAGCTCAAAGTTACCCTGAGATGCCGCCATTGAAACAGCAACATCATTACCCATAACCTGAACGGCAACCATTGTAACAGCCTCACACTGTGTGGGGTTTACCTTGCCGGGCATAATTGATGAGCCGGGTTCGTTTTCAGGAATAAAGATTTCACCAAGACCGTCTCTGGGGCCTGAGGCAAGCCAACGAATGTCGTTTGCAATCTTCATCATATCGCAAGCTAAAGCTTTAATAGCTCCGTGGGCAAATACAAGCTCGTCTTTTGAAGTTAATGCATGGAATTTGTTAGCCGCTGTAACAAAGGGCTTGCCTGTGATTTTGCCTACTTCTTCAGCAACACGCTCTGCAAAGCCTGCAGGTGCATTAAGACCTGTACCTACTGCAGTACCGCCCAAAGCAAGCTCACATAATGGCTCAATAGAACGCTTTATTAGTTCTACATCCTTTTCCAAGCTTGAGCGCCAGCCGCTAATTTCCTGTGTGAATGTTATGGGAGTTGCGTCCTGAAGATGTGTTCTGCCGCTCTTTACGATACCTTCGTTTTCTTTTTCAAGTCTTTTGAAGGTTTCAATAAGTTCGCAAGCTGCAGGAATAAGCTTATCCTCTAAAATCAACACAGCCGCAATATGCATTGCTGTGGGGAATGTGTCATTTGATGACTGGCTCATATTTGAATCATCATTAGGATGAAGCAAAGTTTTGCCTAAAATCTGATTGCCGCGGTTTGCAATAACCTCATTGGCATTCATGTTAGACTGTGTGCCTGAACCTGTCTGCCATACAACGAGAGGAAATTCGTCATTTAATTTACCTGCCATAATTTCATCACAGGCTGCTTTTATTGCTTCTAACTTTTCGTCTGTCATTTTTTCAGGACGAAGAGCGTTGTTTGTAATAGCTGCGGCTTTTTTCAAAACGCCGAAAGCGTGTATAATTTCTCGGGGCATTGTTTCAATGCCTACACCAATTTCAAAATTTTCGTGGCTTCTCTGGGTTTGCGCTGCCCAAAGACGGTCAGCGGGAACTTTTACTTCTCCCATAGAGTCATGTTCGATACGGTATTCCATAGTAAAGCTTCCTTTCTACTATTAGATTTCAATACTTTTAATTACTTCTTTTAAGCTGTTTGCACTTTTGTGGAGTGATGCGATTTCTTCATCATTCAAGGGGAGTAAAATCTTACTGTGAGCACCCTTGTTGCCAACAACAGTGAGAAGGCTTAAGCACACATCGTCAATGCCGTACTCGCCGTGGAGCATTGTAGATACGGTCAAAGTTGTGTCGATACCGCTAAGCAGGCATTTACATACATGGCAGACCGACATTGATACTGCGTAGTATGTAGCACCTTTTCTTTCTATAACGCGTGCACCTGATTTGCGCACATAGTCTTCAACTTCGTCTCTTTTGAACTCGGGGAAGTTCTTTTGGGTAAGAAGTGCCTTGCTGTACTGTTCAATCGGCACATTTGAAATGTTTGCAATAGACCAGGGAACAAAAGCAGAATCGCCGTGTTCGCCGAGGATATATGCGTGAACATTCTTCTGATTTACTGAATAGTACTCAGCTACTCTTGAGCGAAGACGAGCTGTGTCTAAGATTGTACCCGAGCCGATAACTCGCTCTTCAGGGATACCCGTTGTTTTGCAGAATACATATGTCAAAACATCTACAGGGTTACTTACTATTAAATAGGTAGCATCAGGAGCATATTTTACGATTTCTTGAGCTACTGACTTTAAAATATTTACATTTGTCTGAGCAAGATCCAGTCTTGACTGACCTGGTTTTCTTGCTACGCCAGATGTGATTATAACAATATCAGAATCTTTTGCATCTTCATATGTGCCTGCATAAACTAATGTAGGATTGCAAAAAGGCACACCCTGACGGATATCAAGAGCTTCGCCCAATGCTTTTTCATGATTGATGTCAATCATAACTATTTCAGAGGCTATGCCCATAACTGTTAATGTGTAAGAAATTGTAGCACCTACGCTACCTGAGCCGATTACTGTAATTTTGTTCATAAGATAATTCACTCTCCATATTGTCTTTTTGTTCGTGTAGAAAAGATTGTTTAATTTTTAACAAATTTTGATATTTTACCACAATTGCGCTGTTTCGTAAAAAAAATTTACCTAATAAAATGATATATGGTAAAGCAAATTACTTTATATCAGAAGCAATGTGGGTTTTAAAAAACTCCTCTGCGGTATCGGGGGTAACGGAATAAAAATTATCATCTATCTTTACGCATACGCCCTGTTGGCAATTGCCTGTACAGAACGCTCCTGCAAAGTTTATCTTGTCTGACAGGTTATATTCGTCTATTAGCTGTTTGAATTTTTCCACTACATGACGAGAACCTTTTATGTGGCAGGATGAGCCGATACACACGGTCAATTTCATTAAATTATCAGTCCTTTCGTTATCAGTTCGCAATCTGAACTAAGCGTACTTTGATACGCTTTATCCACATCACTCCATTTTATTCTCCAATTCTAACATATTATATCAAATCTTGTTTTTAAATGCAATAGTTATAATCAAATTTCGCCAAATTAACAAAAAAAACGCCGAAACATTACCCTCTACAGTGAAAATTACCTATAAAAGGGTTTTTTTGACGCATTATTTCGGCAAATATACAGACTCTGTTTTTATATTGAAATGCCTTCGTATTTATGTTATAATGAATAAAAGGAGTTGATGACAATGGCTGTAACATTAAATCCCGATAAGGAAATAGTAAAGACAATCCGCGAGGGACTAAAGGCACGCGGAGGCTACTGTCCCTGTCGTTTGGAAAACAAGGAAGAATATAAATGTATGTGTGAAGAATTCAAAGCACAGATTGCAGACCCCAATTACGAGGGGTACTGCCATTGTATGCTTTATTACACAACTAAGGAGGCATAAATTATGGAAATCACAATCACAAAAGACAATTTTGAAACTGAAGTTTTAAATTCAAAAAAACCTGTACTTATTGATTTTTGGGCAACCTGGTGCGGTCCTTGCAAGATGATTGCTCCTGTAATCAAGGAGATTTCAGAGGATTTTGCCGACACTTTAAAAGTAGGCAAAGTCAATGTAGACACAGAGGGCGAGCTTGCTGTAAAATACGGAGTAATGAGTATACCTACTCTCCTCCTTTTTAAAGACGGCGAGGTTGTAAAAAAATCAATCGGCTTTATGGCAAAGGAGCAGCTAATTGAAGAATTTAACCTATAAAATAAGGGGTGCGGTGAATAATATCACCACGCCCTTTGTTTTTTCTTTTTATTTCGGTTACAAATTACATTTTTTTCTTGATTTTTACATATTTTTATGTTAATATAGTTTAGGTTTATCAATACCAATCAATTTTCTATTTAAGAAAGAAGGCTTTTAAAGTGGAAACAACCTCACAGAAAAAAGGCGGTTGGCGTACCAATAAATGGATAAGAGCAGCTATTCCTGCACTTTTACTCCATTGCAGTATCGGTACAGTTTACTGCTGGTCATTATTCAGTCAGAACATAGCCGACTACATCGGCTTTTCAAAACCCGCTACAGAATGGGCATTCAGCTTTGCCATATTCTTCCTTGGTATGTCTGCAGCATTCTTGGGCAATGTAGTTGAAAAAGACATTCACAAATCATCCTTAATTGCCACGATCTGCTTTGCAGGTGGTATGGCAGGTACAGGTTTCTTTATCTGGTACGGCGGCACAAACCCCGGTAATATCCTTTCACTCATCGGTATTTATGTGTGCTACGGTTTTATTATGGGCGTAGGTTTAGGTACAGGCTATCTTTCACCTGTTAAGACCTTAATGCTCTGGTTTGCCGACAGAAAAGGCTTAGCTACAGGTCTTGCCGTTGCAGGCTTTGGTGCTGCTAAAGCTATTGCCAGCCCCATTATGGAGGCTATGCTTTCAGGTCTTGGCGAAAACGGCATCTGGATGATGTTTTTGATACTCGCCGGCGTGTACTTCGTTATGATGTTTGTTGGTCATCTGTTACTTAAAAAACCCGACGACTGGCACGAACCTCAGGGCGACGAAAAAGCACCTAAGATTATGGATGTAATAAAATCCAAAAAAATCAAAAACTACATTGGCATTTGGCTTATGTTCTACATAAACATCACCTGCGGTTTAGCACTTATTTCACAGGAAAAAATGATTTTCAAGTGCTTAGGCTTAGGTGCTTTTGTAGGTATCCTTTCTACTGTTTCTGCAATCTTTAATGCAGGCGGTAGACTCGGTTTCTCTGCATGGGCAGATAAATTAAAGGACAGAAACACAATCTACAAGCTTATATTTATCATTTCAATAGCATTAACAGGCATCGTAATTTTAACCGGTGGTATTGCAAACGGCGCAGGAAATATTGCTCTTACAATATTGGTTATTGCTCTTATTATGATGGTAAATGCAGGTTACGGCGGTGGTTTTTCAAACGTTCCCACGCTGCTTTCAGATCACTACGGTATGAGCAACATCAGTGCAATCCACGGTATTACACTCTCAGCTTGGGGTTTTGCAGGTTTAACAGGTAACCAGTTGGCTTCATGGATTGTATCTAACTTTGGAACACCCAATGAGACATACAACCCCGTTGGTTATCAGACCGTTTTATATGTGACAATTGCGCTTTATGCAGTTGCGTTACTCCTTAGCATATTCTTCGTAGAAAAGGCAAAAAAAGAAGCAAAATAAAGCACTAAGAGCAGTAGCTTATGCTACTGCTCTTTTATTATGCCGTATTTTAATTTCACTCTTTCTATCTTTTCTATCATAGGCTTTGCTATCAACCACATAAACACCACGGTCGATACAGCATGAATCAAGTCAAAGGGTAAGCCTGCCCCGTACACGGTTACCGCTGATTCCCATGTAAGTGGCATTTTCATCAAAATTATAGAAGAAAAATTCACAATCGCACTGTACAAAAGCATACTTGATAAAAATCCGTATATACAAAGCGCTGTTTTGGATTTTTTAATCTTATGAAAAATCAATCCGGCAAAGAATCCCACAACGGCAAAAGCCAGCATTTGCCAGGGAGTCCACGGCCCCTGACCTAAGAAAAAGTTTGACACAAAAGCCGAAACCGCACCCACTAAGAAGCCCGTTTCTGCTCCCATACACACACCCGATATAATAACAACAGCGAGCATAGGCTTTACTTGTGCAACGGGTGCAAAAATCACTCGTCCTGCCACAGCAACAGCGCACAAGGTGGCTATTGTTACCATCTCACGGGCGTGGGGCTTTTTGCCCTCAAACACAACTAAAAAAGGCACAAGCGCTTCTAAAATTATAAGCAAGCTGATAAAGTAATACCTTTCGCTCTTTAGGATACTTACCTCTGTATAAATAGTTACAGGCACCAAAACAAGTGTGCATAGCACTGCTATCAGGGTACTAAGTGGAACTGCTCTTTTTTTGGTAAGGTTTTTTTCTTTTTTTTGAGGCGGTGTGCTGTGGTCAGGTTGTTTTCGTTTTATCTCCACATCACAAGGCGTTTTTTTGCCAAATGCAAGTACTATATCCTCCGCTGTAAGTGCATTGCTTGCCACAGCACGCGCCATACGGTTTGCAGAAGTTGTGTAGAAATGATTTTTGCAGAAAAACTCTCTGGGTGGAGCTGATGCCGTTATACCGCCATCAAAAATCATACTGCAACAATCGGAAACCTCGGCACAGAATTCAACATCGTGAGAAACTAAAATTACAGTTTTGCCTCGTTTTTTAAGGTCAAACAGCACTTCCCTAAACTCATTTTTAAAGAAAGCGTCAAATCCCTTGGTGGGCTCGTCCAAAAGCAATATATCAGGGTTTTTCATCAACACTTTGCACAGGGCAACCCTTTGCTGTTCGCCCCCGGACAAATCATAAGGGTGACTGTCAAGGCAATGACCTATCCTGCACAAATCAACATATTCTTCCATAAGCTGATTGTCTGCATTAATTTCGTCAAGCTCTTTTTTGACTGTGTTTTTGCTGAACAAAAGCTTAGGGTCCTGAGGCAATGCGCCTATTACTTTGGTGTAAAGATTTTTTATGTCTTTTAGTTTCTTGCCGTCTATGGTCACTTTGCCACGATAGGGATTGTTAATTCCGCAAATCAACGAAAGCATTGTTGTTTTTCCACTTCCGTTGCCACCCAAAACACTAAAAATCTCACCTTTTCTAACGCACAGAGTAAGACCTTTCAGTACATCAAGTGCGTCTTTTTCGTATCTGAACCATACATTTTCAAGCTCGATATATTTGTCCTTACCTCGTTCTTTATCTTTTGGTATGAGGTTTGTATCAGGCTGATTTTTTTCGGAATAATCATAAAGCCATATTTTTCCCTCACGCACAGTCAGCGGAAATTCATCTCCCTGCTCCAAAACTGAATACACTCTTGCAGGAGTTGGCAAAGCCAAAGACATTGAGTGTCTTTTATCTATCAATTCCTTTGCCACAGTTTTGGGCGCACCATTGGAAACAATTTTACCCTCATCCATAACCACCACCCTGTCAACCATTGAAAACACCTCTTCCAATCGGTGTTCAGATAAAATCACGGTGGTAGAAAATTCTTTATTTATCTTGTCAAGTATCTTTAGAAATTCACCTGCGGCAATGGGGTCTAACTGACTTGTTGGCTCGTCCAGAATCAACACTTCAGGCTGCATAACCATAACGGAGGCAAGGTTTAATAGCTGTTTTTGACCTCCTGAGAGCTTTCGCACATCTTTATGGAACCAATCGCTTATGCCGAAAAAGGCAGCCATTTCTGCTACTCTTTTTCTTATTTCATCACTTTTCACTCCAAGACTTTCAAGACCAAAAGCCAGCTCGTGCCAAACCTTATCGGTTACTATCTGATTTTCCACATCCTGCAGGACATACCCTATACGCGACGCCTGCTCACGCTCTGTTAAACTTTCAATAGGTGTTTTGAAAAAGGAAATTTCGCCCAAACGTTTCCCCTGAGGAGAAAGTGCAGGCTTCAGCATTTTTAATAGAGTGGTTTTTCCGCAACCGGAAGGACCGCATAAGCACACAAACTCACCGGAATTTATCTGCAGATTAACACTCGATAATGCAGTTTTTCCGTTTGGATATGTAAAGCTTAAATCTTTGATAACAAACGCTTCCACTTTCTCACCTCCCAAAGTTCAATGATTATCGGCATAAAGCACAAAAGTACATACGCTGTCATTACGCTTACGGAATAGAGTGACACATCACCAAAAAGCACCATAGGATATACATTAAAATACAGCGTGTCTAAAATCGTTCCCGTCAAAACATACGCGCATAAAAGCAAAATTGCTATCAGCGCTGTGGCGTCTTTCGGTTCAAATTTAAATATAGAAAAGACTGTTCTGCCCCCAAGTCCATAACCTCTTGCGCGCATACTGTCGGAGGTGTCAATCGCGTTTTCAAGCGACCATGTAATTACCGAAGAAATCACGCTTGCGGCAGTTTTTATCTTTCCCTTTTTTACTCCCGAAACTTTCTGCATTTGCGCGTTCAGTTTCATTTGCCTTATAAATCTTGGCACAAATCTCAAAGTCATAGAAAACACCAATGACAAAGCAGGGATAATTCTTCCGAAAATATATATAAATTTATCACTTGTCATTATTTCGTTGTAACAGGAAAACCAGCAAATAACACTTGCCAGCATTACAGCCGCGCAAAATCCGTAAATTATAGCCTCGGCAGTCAGAGGATTTCCGTCAGGCAAAAGCGTTATGACTGTTACCCCCTGATGGTTAAAAAGCGAATTCAAAAGTGCCGTTACAACTATCACAGGAAGCATATACAAAAGATTTGTTTTTATTGCTTTTCGTCCCTTTAGCGTTACAGAATACGAAAACGCCGCAAGCAACGATGATCCTAAACATACAGGGTGCATCAAAACCATAGAAAAGCCGATAACTGCAACAAAATATATGAAATTTACAAAAGGATGATAAGCTTTAAATACTCTCATTGCGCCTGCCTCCTCCTTAATTTTTTCTATTTTAAAAGTATAACACAAAAAATGACACAATTCAATCTAAAAACAAATATAAAATCAGCATATTTTGCAACCAGTCCCTTAACCTTCCATATAAAAGAAATAATTTTATATCCAAAAATCAAATTGACTTATTTTGATTTTAATGCTATAATTTAAACAAATAATGATGTGTAATATGGGTGGGTTTCTATATTCACCCAAACAATACAGAAAACTACATAAGAAAGGGTTTTAAACTATGAACAATTCTATCAAATCAGACATCAAAGCTTTCAAAATGTTTGGAAACCTCTATTTTGTGGGCAGTACAGCGGTCAGCGTACACATAATCGAAACCGAAGAAGGACTTGTTATGATTGACACGGGATATCCCGATATGTACGAGCAAATTCTTGACAGTATGAATGATTTAAACTTAGACCCCGCGAAAATCTGTGCTATCTTCCATTCACACGGTCACATTGACCACTTCGGCTGTACACTCAGGCTCAAAGCCTTAAGCGGCGCAAAAACCTACATCGGACGCCCCGACAATGACATAGTAAACGGAAAGCTTGACCTTTCCTGGACTAAGGAACTCGAACTTGGTTCTTTTGAACCCTTTGACTGCGATGTTTTGATCGACGACGGCGATGTCTTTACATTCGGAAAAACAAAAATCCGTTGCGTATATACTCCGGGACACACCGATGGAGTTGTTTCGTTCTTTGTAAATATTGAAGACGGAGATGAAAGCATCATTGCCGCTATGCACGGCGGAGCAGGCATAAACAGTATGACACGGGAATTTCTTGATGCATACGGACTTTCTTACGATTGTCGCGATAAATTCCGCAAAGGATTACACGCGCTAAAGAACGAGCAGGTTGACCTTGTAATGGGCAATCACCCACAGCAAAACGACACTGAGGACAAGCTCCAAAAGGTACTAAACAACCAATCAATTATAGACCCAAGCGAATGGCAAAAAGTCCTCCTTATGGCAGAAAACAATCTGGACAAAATGATAAACGACGAAATGAACAAATAAATAAATAAATAAACAGCGGCAAAATGAAATCATTTTGCCGCTGTTTATTTTCAACACGCTAATTTGCACAAGCTGAATCAGTTAAAACTTTTAATCCATGTTACCAAAGAGTTGTGATAGACATTTTCTATGACATCTTTTTTCATACGCTCTGTAACAGGTCCGTTGCGTTCCATTCTCTCAATTATTGCTTTCTGGAGTTCTTCTACTGTCATCTCTTCAAATGTCTTGTTATTCTTTGCCGTTTCTACTTTAACGGGTTCTTCCTCTTTTGGCGGCACTTCAACTTCAAATGGTTTATCCGGAACCGCTTTCTTGGTTGTAACATTTATTTTAAATTCTATTGGCTGTACCTCTTTTTCTTCCTCACATATCGGCAACCATATTTCCCCGGAATTTGCCCTAACATTGACAGATATGCTTTCTTCTTTTACAGGTACTCTTATACCGGAAATTCCGCCTATATATTCTTTTGTGTTCTGAGCCGGAAGGTTCATAGTAAAATCACTATCATCGTTATTCACAGTAACTATAACAGACTGCCCATTATGATTCCTTGAAAACGCATATTGACAATTTGTCAAAAGCAGTTCTTTATAATCACCGTAAGATAATGCTTTTGCTTCTGTCCGTATTTTCCCTAACCTTGAAATCAATTTAGTCAAGTCATTCTTTTGTGTATCATCAATATATTGTTCGTATGAAATAGCCGGTCTCAAAGAATCGTCAGAACCTCGTTGTTTTTGTCCCTCAATACCAAATTCCGAACCATAATAAACAGACGGCACACCGGGCAGTGTGTACAAAAGAATATGAACCGGTATAAGGTGATTTTTGTTATTCAGTTTTGTATAAATACGCTCAACATCGTGATTGTCAACAAAATTGTATAATTTTAGTCCGTCCGATCTGTTTTCGCCCATCTCATACAACCGCTTCACAGTATGAGCTATTTCAAAATAGTTATGGTCATTATGACCGGAATATAACGCCTTATGCAAATGGTAGTTCGTTACAGAATGCAAAGTGTCACCATTTACCCAACGGATATAATCACCGTGTATAACCTCACCCATAAGCCAAAAATCGGGCTTTACTTCATTTGCTACTTGCCTTAACATTCGCATATAGTCAAAATCCAAAACATCTGCAGCATCCAGACGAATTCCGTCAATATCAAACTCCTTTACCCAAAAACGGATTACATCACAGATATATTCTCTAACCTCATTATTTTGCTGATTTAACTTGGCAAGCAAATCATATCCGCCCCAGTTATCATAAGAAAATCCGTCATTATATTCGTTATTACCATAAAAATTCACATTACAATACCAGTCTTTGTATCTTGATGATTCTCCATGCTCTCTGATATCCTTAAAAGCAAAGAAATCCCGACCTGTGTGATTGAATACGCCATCAAGGATCACCCGTATGCCCTGTTTATGACATTCTTTCACAAAATTTGTTAAATCTTCATTAGTGCCAAGTCTTGTGTCAAGTTTTTTGTAATCTGTTGTTTCGTAACCATGCCCAACCGATTCAAAAAGAGGACCGATATACAGCGCATTACAGTTAAGTTGTTTAATTTGCGAAACAAAAGGCAATAAAGCGTTTAATCTATGCTCCGGTTCACCATAAGTATTTTGCTTTGGTGCTCCTGTCATCCCCAAGGGATATATATGATAAAATACCGCCTCATCATACCATGCCATATATATTCCTCCATTTCATATATCTTCAATAATTTGTTTATTCCCTTAACAATTACTTTATCTATTTTAACACAATTTCCCGCTACTTTCAACTGCTCCTTTATTTTTCAGAAGAGCTCTAAAATTAAACCACAAACAAAAACACTGCCCGACAAATAAATCTTGCCAGGCAGTGTTTTTGATAAATTTATTCACGATGTATAAATCGTTGGTGGAGATGGCGAGAGTTGAACTCGCGTCCGAAAAAAGTTCCGACCCGAGCGCTCCGGGTGCAGTTTGTGATTAAAATTCCCGCCCTGTCCGGTTCACAAACAAACCTGACAGTTTGGTAGCTTCATAGGTCATGGCTGCCGCAAAGCTTTGACAGCTCACGTTCACCGCTAAAATGATACCCTTTTAACTGATGCGGTAATCGGTTAAAGAGCAGCCGCCGTTAATTAGGCAGCGTAAGCTAATCTGTTATTGTCGATTATATTTAAGATACGGATTTTTAAGTGGCTCCGCACCACTACCCGCTCTCAGATGTTCTCTCTTCCCGTCGAAACCGTTGCATCCCCATATTCATTTGTGCACTGTCAATTCTACCACTATTATCGCCTAAAGTCAACGGTTTAATTCTGTTAAATTTGTAAATCTTTTGATATTTTGTATAAACAATCCGCAGCGTAATCAACTTCCTTTTGTGTGTTAAAATATCCAAAGCTTGCACGCACACAGCCAATTTCCTCTGTTTTTAATGATTT
>Ga0233360_1000081_pt1 | contig 19649 bp, 12 predicted proteins | sample ElkDunMinimDraft_20_FD_180671 | JGI IMG/M metagenome (GOLD analysis project Ga0233360, IMG submission 180671) | Fecal eukaryotic communites from dung pellets of Tule Elk in California, USA - Elk Dung A0 | ecosystem: Host-associated > Mammals > Digestive system > Large intestine > Fecal | place...
TGCAGGAATATTTACTATATTTACTGCAAGAACAATTAAACTGCCTACAATGTAAAGAATAGCCATAATAGGTACAATTTTTTCTGCTGTAGCCGCAATTCTCTTAGCACCACCGATAACAATAAACGCTACAACCAATGCAATAATAGCACCTGTAACCCATGTGGGAATACCGAAAGCTGTGTTCATTGTAGCACCGATAGAGTTTGACTGTACCATACCACCGATAAAGCCTAATGATATTACTGTAGCAATAGCAAAGAAGCCAGCTAAGAATGTACCGAATTTGCCCTTAAATGCTGCTTTTATGTAGTAGATTGGACCACCCTGAATATTACCGTCTGCATCTATCTGTTTTGTTTTCTGAGCTAAAACTGCTTCAGCATAGATTGTTGCCATACCTAAAAATGCGATAATCCACATCCAAAAGATTGCACCGGGTCCACCTAAAAGGATAGCACCGCTGGCACCTACGATGTTACCTGTACCAACCTGACCTGCAACCGCTGTTGCAAAAGCCTGGAAGGAGCTGATGCCGTTCTTTTTGCCATCTTTTTGGAACATTCCACCAAATACATTTTTGATACCTTCACCAAAGCAACGCACCTGTACGAAGCGTGTTTTGATTGTGAAGAAAAGACCTACGCCCACCAACAAAATAATGAGAACGTAGTCTGCCATGTACTCATTGATTTTTGACATGACATTGAGTAATACTTTTTCCAAGTTTTCCATTTTTGTTTGCCTCCTGATTTTTTTGTTTTAACATTTTAATTAAGCAAAGAAAAAAGCATTGCGCAACTGCAATGCAAAAGGAAACAAAACACGAAATTGTGTTTTAATATTTTCTGTCCTTTTGCCTGAGAGATTAGCACTTTGCGCTTTGCACCTTCGGCACTCGCGTCTCGCGCGAGCTTCTCCAGAATGTTATCCGTTTGCAGTCCTTTGTACCTGAGAGTGTTACTCCTTCGGAAAGGCTTTCGCCTTATTTCCTGCAACCTTCACTTAACGCAATATTAAGTTTACCAATATATTTTACTATTACATATAATCTTTGTCAATAGTTTTTTGCAAAAAATGTAAAATTTAAGCTGAAGCAGTCGCTTCAGCCCAAATTTTCTTTAATTTTTCCAAAAACAGTGCGCATCCTGCAAAAGTTCAAAAAATAACGATACTCTCACGGTATTACGTGAGAGTATCGCAATTTTAGTGAGCTGCTTTCCATTCATCAGCTTTTTTTGCTGACATTCTTGTGATGGTTTCTATCGGGTGTATTGAGTCTTCTCCACCATTAGCGTAAAGGAAGTATTTACCCTCTGCTGTCATGTAAAGACTTTCTTCATATCCGTCTGAAGAACCGAACTCTCCGTCAGTAAACTTCTTTACAAGCTCTGACTTTTCTGTATCGTATTCTACTTTACATATTATCTTTTTCATCACTACTCTCCTTCCGTAAAAAAATCTGTTTACAATTATACCATATACTTTCATTTAATGCAATGGAAATAATTTGGTGACAAAAAAAGAAGAGCTGAAAAATCAGCTCTTCTAAAATTTTAAATTACTGTAATGATACTTCCTGCATAGGATATATTTCTTCCATTGTTGTGTTAAACACACTGGGGTCTTCACCATCTGCTGTGTACCAGAAGAATAGCTTTGCGGTTGTAGGAGCAGGTAAGTTTACATCAGATGCAGTATATGTAGCTGTAAATGTGCCATCTGGAACTGCGCTTCCGTTTGCTACAACTATAGGATGTTCCGCACAGCCAACCATTGTGCCATCTTGCGCATAGAACATTGCGAACATAATTGCTCTGACATCAGTACCGTCAACCTTATTGTTTTCCAATGAGTATGTTGTTGTAAAGCTTGATGTCATGGAATTGTATGCGCCTACTGTCACCTGAGCATTGATTTCATTAGTGATTGCGCCAATTACCTTTTCGTAATGTGCACCAACGACGCCGTTAGTTGAGAAAGGCTGGACAGAAATCTTAATCTTTCTACCTAAAAAGCCCCTAGGAATTGTAAATTCTTCTGAGCCTGATGCATCGGCATCTATGATTGTAGCATATGTGCCGTATTTGTCTGAACCAGCTTCTGTTTCAAGCATAACGCGTGTAACAACTGTATTTACAGAATCACCATCAGCCGCTGTGGCAGCTGTGTAGTTAATAGATACTGTCCTTCCCTCAATGGGCGTTGCTGTTGTAGATGTACCACTTTCTACCATATCGTAGTCTGTTACATAAGGATAAGGATGAGCATCTACAGGAGCTGAAGCCAAAGGTGTTCTTACGGGTTCGATACAGAAGTCGTCAATAGCAACCTTATCACCAAGAGGGAATGACATAACAAGCGGTACACCGGCACTATTTGTAACTGTATCGTATCTTGAAATACCCCTTCTCACTTTACCATTCCAAGTTAATGATGCGTTTTCGTAGTAAACCCATTTGCCTGCGTTTCTTTCTGTTGCCTGAGTAGCAATCTCAAAATTCGTACTACCCTTACCCTCTGCTGTGTAGGTAAGTTCGAGAGCTTGAGGGAGTGTCTCAGAATTCTCTGCGTCAAGCTTTAACCAGAAAGAAATTTTAAACTCTTCTTCAGTAGCCATAAATGCGGGTGTGTTGATATTTAATGTGAATGAAATATCGTTGCCTTCCATATATAAGGCTTTGCCGCCTGCAATACCTTCAATAAAATCCTTGGAGCTCCAAGAACCAACTGTGTCACCATAGTTTGACTGTGCATTAGCCTGCATATCATTAAAATCATAACAAAAGTAAGGTAATACAAATCCTGTGTCTGCCGCATTAACGGGTACTGCGCAGAATAATGACATAACCATAGCTAAAGCAAGAATCATTGATAATATTTTTTTCATTGTTTAATCTCCTTTCGTCTAAGGTAAGCTCCTCTTTGAGCCATTCGGCTCAAAGAGTGCTTGTATTTTATTTATTCTGCGTTTGTAATACCTGTGTAGGGGTAGAATATGAATCCGCCACCATTTGCCGCAGGGTTGTAGATAGCAAAGAAGCTCTTTGCTCTGGGATCGAGTCTGTTATCGTTTGTATCGTAGAAGTCAAATACATTCTTACCGTTTACATTAAGCACGATACGAGTTGCATTGCCTTCATTGATAGCGCCAACAACGATTGAGTAACGCTTACCGTACTCAACAACCTTCTTGCCCTCTAAATTAGGTAAGCCAGGACCGCCGATGGGGCTGAAGCCTTGATCACCGAAGATCATTGTACGCTGACCGCCGTTAAATCTCTGGAGCTCGATGATGTCTGACTTGAAACCAATCAAATAACAGTCATTTGAAGAGTAGTTACCCATCTGGTCATTGTCACAAAGTACGAGTGACGGCCATGTGTTACCGGGATTACATACCATATCGAATGCGATAAGTTCGTTAGATACATTACCGCCAAAGTGGTTAGGTGAACCTGTTACATTTACACCGCCGCCTGCTACAGGTGAAGGTGTATTCTTCCAACCGGTTGAAAGGTTAATCGCTCTGAAGGGCAAGTTTGCAGCTTCGGGGTTAGAATATGTGATAGTCTTAACAGGAACCTTGATGTCTAGCTTGAGACCTCTGTACTCGATTGTACCTGTGATTTCTGTTTCACCCTTACCTACATATTCAACCTGAACTGCTTTATCTAATTCAGAACCGAACTTGGGTGCCATTGAAAGCTTAACAACTGATTCATCAGCAACCTTTAAGTCAACAATTGCATCCTTTGTCACATCGTTTGTAAAGCCGAATGTTGTGTAAGCTGTTATTGAATACTGAACTGTACCGCCTTCAACGAGTGCGATGTTCTGTACATTGAATTCGAGTTTTTCAACTTCGTCGCCTGCTTCATACTTTAAGTGCTTTAAGTATGTGTGTTTACCAATTGTCATAACGAGCTCTGCTTCCCAGATACCCTTCTTATGAACTGTAACCATACCATTTTCATCAACTGTGATAGCTTCGGGATCATCACACCATACATCGTATTCGTAATCACCGAAGTTGTAAATCTTCTTAAAGTCGTGACCTAATACCTTAAAGCCACCATCGAAGGGCTTATTCAATTCAGGAGACTGTCTTCTGTCGTCACAAGTTAAGAACAAGCCGCCTGAGAGTTCATCAGCCCAACGAGCCTTGTATTCAGCTTCTAAGCCTGCATTGTCAATGATAGCCTGGGGCTCTGCAGGATAAGGCTCATCTTTTGCAAAGAAGTTAAGAGGTTCAATGTCAGATTGCTGAGCATTCATCCAGCCATACTTGTAAGCAAAGTCGCAGCCTTCGTTTGACCAGTTGTCCTCAAATACAAGGTTATGGATTGAGGTTGCATGCATGTGTGAGAACCAGGGTTCTTTTTCCTGATCTGTTTCCAAGTTGTTTTCATGCTTTTTAACCATAGATGAGTCAACTACATTATTCTTAAAGTGCCAACCTGATGTACCTTCGTCAGGATAGATGTAAGCACAGGTCCATGAGTTTGTAAAGTAGTTGCCGAAACATCTGTTCTGATACTTTTTGTTGCCGCCTTCGTATGAAGAAGCACCAACTGTGTACCAACCACCACCGTCATATACACGGTCTGTGAACACATCGTGTACATAGTTGTATGATGTATCTACATCTGTCAAAACTGTACCTGTGTCTTCGTATCCCTGCCAACCGTATGAACCGTGGAAACCTGAATATGATGTATAAGCGATTTCATTATGGTTGAACTCAGAATGTCTGGGCCAAGCAAATGAAACTGCTGCAGCGGACTTGTAGTCCTGAGCTGTGTTTGTAATGTAGTTGTTATTTACTTTGATATATTCTACATAAGATTCAACAGGTCTTAATGCAGGACGAGCGTAATTGGAATGATTGTTTACTTCATCGATAGCAATAGCTGTGCCTGAAATCTGATCGAATCTGTTACCGATAACTTCACAGTGATCAGCACCGTCTGTAAGTTCAAGGCCTGTTACGCCCAGCATCTGGAAACGGTTATTGTAGAAATTGATGTTTGTACATTTATCAAATGAAATTGCCGCACCGGGAGCTAAATCGGTTACTTCACGGATGTGGTTATTCTGTGCATCGTGGTGACCGCCCATTTCTGTGGGTCTCATCCAAGTTGTACCTTCAAAGGTGATGTTTTCGAATGTTACATTTGACCAAGGTGTATCATAAGCTGAAACCTTAGTGTTCATCATCCATTCACCTGTGGGAACCTTAGCTACCATTGTTGACATATCTTCGTCTGCACGAGGAATGTAGTAAAGGTAACCATCACTCTTAGATAAGTACCATTCACCCTTCTGGTCAACGAGTTCTAATGCGTTTTCAAAGTATGAGGGGCTTGTGCGGGGATAACCCAAAGCAAAGTCTACACGAGCCTTATACTTCATGAAGTAATCTGTGGGCATAATCTTTACTCTGCCGTCAGATGTTTCTTCAATAGAAGCAACTGTATAACGGGGGTTACACCAGTTAATGTGGAATACCATTTCTAATTCTTCAGGATGAGCATAATCTAAAAGCTCTCTTGAATCTGTGAGCCAGTAAGCCTGATTTGTGTATTCGATGTTCTTAGCGTAACCTACACTTCTTGAACGAATACCTTTACGGTCGTTGAAGTATACCTGGCGTGTTTCTGTACCCTTACCTACATAAGCACGGTAAATGTTTAAGTCTTCATCCCAGAGCTGGAAGTCTGTGATCTGTTCTGCCATTGTGATTACAGGCTTTTCATCACCCCATGATGTGTAGATGATGTTGTAGCCGTTGGCACCTGAATGTTCTTCTGTAAATGTAAGTGTTTTGTTTAATTTAAATGTGCCGCGAAGTAAAATCTTGATGTCGTTCTGCATATTACGTGCAGATTTTGCAGCTAAGTCGCGGGCAGCTTCAATTGTCTTTAAGGGAGCTGCTGCTGTACCGTCGCCTGTGTTGTTGCCGTTCTGCGCATCAACATAGATTAACATTCTTGATTTAACTTCTACAACTCTGAATAAAATCTGAGCTGCTTCTGCTCTTGTGATGTTAGCCTTAGGTTTGTAATCGCCTGTATCATAGCCCTTAATCAAACCATAAGCTGCTGCGTTCTTAACGCCTTCACGAGCCCAAGATGAGATTGAAGCATTGTCTGTAAATGATGTTGCGTTGTTTTCGTTTACAACCGCACCGCGGTCTTTAGCAACTCTTGCTGCAACTGAAGCTGCTTCTTCTCTTGTGATTGCTCTATCAGGGTAAATGTTGCCATCAGCCTTGAGTGAATCGTCAATAAGACCAAGTTTGTCAGCAAGCATCAAGTAGCTTGCAAACCATTCATCACCCTTTACATCTGCGTATCTGCCGTCGTACTCGGGCGGAATTACACCGTAAAGGTCAGCTATCATTTTGATAAACTGCGCGCGTGTAACCTGTGTGTTGGGAGAGAATGTACCGTCGCCCATACCTGCTACATAGTCATACGCTGCTAATGTTTCAATTGTTGTTTCAGCCCAATGGCCTGTAACATCAGAGAAATTAACTGCTTCTGTACGACCTGCGATAACAGATGTATCAACTTCTTCTTCCTCTTCTACTTCCTCTACAACGAAGCCTTGGTTTACTACAGAATAGTCAGCTGGCATTATACCCTCAGGAATAACTGATAATTCGTCTAAGTAGTATACACCTGATACAGCTGCTGCATTTCCACCGAAACGGAACTGAAGTGACGCTCTACCGTCTGTACTCTCACCGTGTGTGTTAATACCTGTACATTCATATACTAATCTGTATTTTGTCCATGAACCTACTGTCATTGTAGCACTGGGTAAATAATACCAGCCTTTTTCTTTAAATGATGCGATAAGACCGCAGGAAGTAACATCTGGTGTATCGGTCTTTAAATAGAAAGATACTTCGTATGTTTCACCTGCTACTGTGGGGAATTCAATTAAAATATCTTTACTTCCACCTGATACTGATGATGTGTCGATTTTGAGCGCTGTCTTTGTACCATTGGCACCGCCCTTAACGATAGATGTGTTGATCGCACTTGATTGTTTTGTAATCATCTTGAGTGCGTTATCTGAGCTGAAGTCACCCCAGAGCTCATAGATGTTCTTGATGGCTCCATCAGCTTCATCATCATAATTTTTCTTAGCAGCGAGTGCTGTTGCCATAGAAGAAACAAGCATCGCTACAGCTAAGAATATAGATAAAATCTTTTTATTCATAAATTAGTTTACACCTCCGATTGTAACAAGTACATTGTAAACCAACTGAGCTAACTGTGCACGGGTTAATGTTGCCTTAGGAGCAAATGTGCCGTCGCCCATACCATTGATAACGCCGTCTGCTGCTAAGTGAGTAATAGCATCACTTGCCCAGTCAGCTGTGTCTGCTGCATCTGTGAAGTCAGTCTTTTCGCCTGAAACTTCAAGCTTGATGAGTTCGGCAGCACGATAGATAATTGTAGCTGCCTGTTCTCTTGTCATTGTATCTGTAGGACCGAATGAATCACCATAACCGTTGATAATGCCAAGCTCTGCTGCTGCTGCAATATAAGCATAGCTCCAACGGTCTGCAGATACATCTGCAAATTCACAGTCTGCTTCCTTTAATAAGTCAAAAGCACCAATGATAATCTTTGCACCTTCTTCTCTTGTTACAGCGTCGTTGGGTGCAAATGTGTTAGTGTCTTTACCTGCAATAACGCCTTTATCTGCTAAGTACTCAACAGCTTCTCTTGACCATTCAGCATCAGCTAAATCAGCAAAACCAGTGACAGGCTTGGGCTGTGTGGGATTAACAGGTTCAGCAGGAGTCATAGGAACATCGCCTGTGATACCCATTGATGAACCAGGGTTAGAGGGCTTATCAATTGTTGATGAGCCACCTGCACCGCCGCCGCCACCGCCAATGGGTTTCTGGACTAATACGCCATTGTCGACCATTGTCTGTGCGATTGAAACAGCGTTAGCAACTAAAGTTGCTGCGTCTGTGTATTCTGACTTCTTTAAGTCTTTCCAGAGGTCAGCGTCTTTGCCTGCTGCAACTAAAGCATCGATATTTGTCATATCTGATACTGTAATTGAGCCTTTATTTTCATAATAAAGGAATGCATCCTTAACAGAAGCGTAATCGAGAGTACCTGCTACTAATAATAATGTTGCCCTGTCAAATGCTTTATGATATTCAGCAAGGTCAAGTGTTGTAACTGCTAAACTTTCTGACTTGAAGTAGCTATATGCATCTGCTACATCGAGTAAAATTTCATCATTTAACTCGTCAGCATCAGGATCAGCTACTCTCTGTACAATGTAATATTCATTGTCAAAGGTTGGAACTATAGCCATCATAGCGTCATTTGCTACCGTTACCCAATCTGCCTCTGATACATCAGCAATTACAGTAATTTCCATAGCAGCATTAAAACCTGCTACGAATTCAGCTTCAGCCGCTGCAACCTTAGCCACTCTATCAGATGATAGATCACCGGGTTCAACACCCGTAGCTAAATCTAATGCTAAAATTTCAGCGTCAACTAAGGCTAATACATTGGCACCATCTTCGCCTGTACCATCAGAAAGCTGGTTGTATGCTTCAAGCGCTGCCGCAGCATCTGCAGGAATCAATGTGGGATTAGCTGCAAAATATGCCTTGATTGTGCCTACTTCCTTTGTGTCGAGTGTGTCATAGAATTCAATTTTATCTTCAATGATAGCATTATACTCAAAGGATGCACTAACCGCAGGAACAACATTGTTACCTACTTTAATGATATACTCTGCAGTATCTGCATTATAAGGCATCGTGAAATAGAAGGTATAAATATACTTTCCATTTGACAAAGTAGGTGCATTGCTTGATGCCGCACCATATATAACATTATTTGCTGTATTAACCAGCTGCGCTGTCATTGTGCCGTTAACATCCGATGTAACTGTTGCTTTAATTTTATATGCATTACTTTCATCTGTTGTAACCTCAATTGTGGGAGCTGCTACATCAGCTGAAACAGTTGCAAAGGATGCGAATATCATCAGCGCAGATAATACTACAGATAATAATCTTTTCATATTATCCTCCTTCTATAAGCTTATTGCTTACTTATTATTTTAAAATGTAGATCTTGTCGATTGTCAGGTAGCTTGTCAATAATACAACAAACTTTTCACCAACTGCCAAGTCGTTTGTCTTACCTGAAACAAGCTTTTCTGTGTCAGAGTAGTACATATAAACTGAACCACCGGCAATAAATATATTGTTTTCGTTTGTACCAATCTTAACCTGGACAAGCTTTTCTTTAGGATCTACCTTTACAATTTCGCCGATTGCAATATTTTTATTACTGCTGTCAGCGTCATATCCCAAGTTACCTGCGTAAACATAACCGCCACCACCTGAGAATGATGTTAATAAGTCTCCGTCACCGTTTGTTATGAACTTGATAGAGGCAATTTCGCCTGAAATGTTTGTGTTGTACAAAATAATTGTACCCTTTTCAAGCTTTGTTATAGAGCTGTTTGCCTCTACAATACCATCTACCAAATCTCCAGCAGCACAAATCGCACCAGATGTCTGAGCATTGTTGTAATATGTAACTTCCTTAGCCATTCTTACGCCGTCGCCACCGTCAAGCTGGATAACAGGAACCTGTTCCTCATCCTCGTTAAGAGCAATACTGAAATCTGTTACCATACCGAGCTTCTGGTTCACAGTGGGAGCGGGTTTTTTCACACCGCCACCTACGGCCTGGTCAGCAAGTCTGAATACCATAACATTAATCATTGTAACATCAGACAATCCGAAGCTGTACAATGAGTAAGTTTCACTGTTGATAGTCGCACTTGAACCATCAGAACGCTTGCCCCACCATTTGTCAGCACTCACCGCGTCTTTGTAGACTTCATACTTGTCGTCTTCCGCTCTGTTAGCTGCGCCAGGTATTGTCATAACTGTGTAGTGTGAGTTTGATAAACGGCCAACACAGCTGTTACCGCCGTCGTCCTGATAGACAAACATTCCACCAGCTCTCGATGTCATATAACTTGCTTTGTTTTCAACAAGAACATCGATAGTACCATCAAGATCTCTTGTCTTTGTTGTGTCAATTGTTGAGATTTCACCAGCACTATTCAACATAAATCTTATAAGATATACATCTGCTGTAGCATCGAGCTTAGCTTTAACGTTTGCAAATTCGGTATCATCTTCGATATTGTATCTTACACCGTTGATTACGATTCTCTGAGCGATAGGAGCCTGGATGAATTTATCCGCATGTGTGAAGATTTTCATATCGATTCCGTGAGAAAGTGTACTTGTTGATGGCTCTATACCTGTAACGATACCTATCATTTCGCCATCTTTAGCACTTGTATCCTTGCTATATGCTGCGATTTCGCCGTTCATATCAAGTTTGAATGCACCTTCAAGACCGGGAACGAGTGCTTCGTAACCGTCTGCTACATAGTTATAAGCATCTTTATACCACTCGCCGTTAATCTCGTAACCTAAGTCTGTCTCGCTGCCTGTGATTTTACCTGTGATTTCTTCTGTACAGATGTATACTGTGATAACTTTTTCTGCGCCCTTACTTTCAAGCACACTGATAATGTTGCCAACAGCAATACTGTTGAAGTTTCTCTTCTTTGTTTCGCCAACAAAGTAGTATTTAACTTCGTGTGAAGCTGAGTCGAGATCTAAAACTTTATCGTTAGTAATGGGATCGTTGTTTGCACCGATTACTTTTTCCATGTAAGAATCGGTTGAAGCAACTTCGTAGTTTTTGTATTCGTAAACAAAGAGTACATCAATTTCACCGTCATTATTGTTATCTAAAGCTTCAACATATCCTGTAGCAGGAATAACATTAGCTAATGTGCCGTAACCTGTCCAGCACTGTTTGTTGTAGATAACATCAAAGTTTGTAGCAAAGTTGATGTGGTATTCTTTTTCTTCGTTTTCTGAATCTTTGTAGTAGATTCTGTCAGATGTTGTTTTGCCAACAATGATATCTTCAGCATCTACTTTTGTAACTTCATTATAGTTACGAGCTTCTTCAATGTAAAGCATTTCTACATCTGTTGTTGACTTAACATTTACATAATAGTCAACTGCAAAACCTAAGAAATAGTCATATACATATCCGGGTGTCTCGTATAACTGACCATCGATTTCAATCTGCTCATCTGTTAAGTAAGAATCTTCAGATGTTAACTTTGTATTTTCATTACCTGTAACAATACCATGGTATTTACGGATGCCGTATGTTTCGTACAAGTATGTATCTGTATCAGATAATGTGTATGTAACACTACCGTCACCATAATACTGAGGTACTACTGTAGCCGCATCAAGTGCAGCCTCAAGCATCTTGTAAAGGTTAGGGAAGCTTACGGGGTCTGTGCCCTGCTTCATAGAAATACCTTTTAACATATTATGCTTGATAGCTACTCTGTGGTAGCCTGTGGGGTAACCACCCTCACGCTCTGCAAACATTTTGTGACCAATAGCATTTACAATAAATACTAAAGCCTGGTCATATGTAACATAATTATCAGGATTGAATTTTAATTCATCATCACCTGTAATAATGCCCATATTATACAATGTGCAGATTGATGCAAATGAGGAATCCCTCACTGTTACATCACGGAAAGGTGTACCATTTGTGTTAGCAGAAGGTGTGATATTCATGTATCTAACAATGATATCAGCCATTTTTCTTCTGGTAACATAGGTTGCCGGGTCATAACTTGCGTCAATAACGCCAAGTGCTTCTAATTTTTCGATTCTCAATAAGTCTTCATCTGTAACAGTTACAGCTACTTCTGCATCTGTTTCTTCAGCTGAAGCGGGAATTGAAAATACGCATAAAGAAGCCACTGTAGCTAATGCCACAAGAAATGCCACTAAACGTCTCATTCTCTTCATACCTTATTCCTCCATTCAATTATAAGTATGTACAATAATGACAAATATATTGTACACTATCAATAGATAAAATGCAATAGTTTTTTTACAAAAATATTAATTTTTTTGTACATAATGGATATATTGTATACACATGGTATTTTTGGATTATAAAAACATTTTTGAGGGGCTGAAAATAAAAATATACGCCTTAAAAAAGGCGTATATTTTATGTACAATTTATTCTACTTTTTCTTCAACCTCATCGATTTCAATCAGTCCGTCAGGAGTTTCTAGCATATCGTGGCGGCTGAGCAGGAATTTTCTTGCCGCAAACAGCACCGCAATAGCAACCACGGTAATGAGATTTTCCCACGAAGCAACATGACCGATAATCAACTGACGCGCAAGCGCAAAGGCTAAAACCTCAATAATCGTTTCGGGGGTATGTTTACAAAGCATCTTGATAAGCTCGGCACCGATAGCAAGAGTAATTGCGCTGTCTAAAACTTTTACCAACGAACCGATACCATTTGAATAGATATTGCTATCTATCATATCAAGCACCATACGCACTGCCAGAATCAAAACAGCGACACCTACAATCAGTGATATAAACAGCTCAATAAGATAGCTTAATTCAAACATTTTGTCTTGTAGTTTTTTTCTCATATTGTTTCTCCTTTTTGTGTGTTTTCTCTTACTTATAATAATATTGTAGCACACATAAATAAAAAAGGCAACTTTCTTTACAAAAATTGCCTTTTTTTGTATTATTTTTTCATATCATCAGTAGATGGATTATCAATCAATTCGCCATCTTTATCAAATCTTGAACCGTGACAAGGGCAATCCCACGAATGCTCATGGGGATTGTATTTTAAAGCGCAACCCAAATGCGGACATCTGGGCGCTGTAGGCGTGAGAAAATTTACTAAGGTTTCAAATGTATTGATAGCCAACTGCGGACGCAAGATGCTCCTTTGTGGCGAAAAAACATGTGCATACTTATTTTCTTTGCCCTGAATCAAATCCCTTAAAATCATAGCCGCCGTCATAGAGGAAGTCATCCCCCATTTGTTAAAGCCCGTAGCAACGTATAAATTGGGGGTTTTCTTTGAATATTGTCCTATATACGGAATATCATCCAAAGTCATACAATCCTGCGTTGCAAAGCGGTATAACTCTTTTGCTTGTGGGTAATGTTTTTTTGCAAAAGCTGAAAGCTCATTCCAGTTTCCGCCTTTTTTGCCCGTACGGTGTCCTCCGCCGCCTAAGAGCAAAACGCCTTCATAGTCACGAAAAGACATCCCTTTGTCGTCTGCATCAACATACATCCCGCATATTTTTTGGGTATTTTCCAAAGCCAGCACATAAGAACGATGCTGATACATTTTTAAAAAATAGCTGCCGTGTTTATTTAGAAAAGGAAAATGAGTTGCCACTATAACTTTTTCCGCCTTTATTCTTCCCTTTTCAGTTTTCACTTCATTTGGACCTATTTCTAAAACTTTTGTTTTTTCAAAAACAGGCAGCTCTTTAGCAACTCCAAAGCAAAACTTCAATGGGTGGAACTGCGCCTGATTTTTAATTCCCACAGCACCGGCAATATCTATAGGTAAGGAAACATTATCAAAAAAATTAGCCTGACAGCCGATTTTTTCAAAAGCTTTTACTTCTGATTCGATTTTACTGCGGTCATCAGTTGAATATACAAAAGAATCCTGTTCACAAAAATCGCACGAAAACTGCTCACTCATTATTCTGTATTGCTCAAGTGATTCGCATTGCGCCTCAAAATAAAGACGGGCGTAATCTGTACCGAATCTTTTTATCATTTTGTCGTATATAAGTCCGTGCTGGGCTGTGATTTTTGCAGTTGTGTTTTGGGTAATACCCGAGCAAATTTTATCCGCCTCCAAAAGCACGCAATCAACACCTGCGTTTTTAATCATATACGCACACAGTATACCAGTTATTCCCCCGCCTATGATTAGCACATCTGTTTTAATGTCGCGGTCTAATTTGCCAAATTCCGGACGGTCTATTCCTTCATTCCATATTGATTTCACCTTATCACCTCATTGATGTTAGTATTTACAGATAAAATCAACAAAATGCGTAAAAAAGAAAGACTATTCTATAGGAATAGTCTTTCTTTTTTTGGAGCGGAAGACGAGATTCGAACTCGCGACGTTCACCTTGGCAAGGTGACGCTCTACCACTGAGCCACTCCCGCAAATATTTAATTTAAATGTCAATGGTGCCTCCGGGCGGAATCGAACCACCGACACGGGGATTTTCAGTCCCCTGCTCTACCGACTGAGCTACAGAGGCAAGTGGCGACTCGGATGGGGCTCGAACCCACGACCTCCAGCGTGACAGGCTGGCATTCTAACCAACTGAACTACCGAGCCATAAAAGATAATATGGTGGGCACAACAGGGCTCGAACCTGTGACCCTCTGCTTGTAAGGCAGATGCTCTCCCAGCTGAGCTATGCGCCCACACTATCTTGTCTCTCAGCGACAAGAGCTATTATACTACATAAAATAGCTCTTGTCAAGAGAAAATTTTATTTTTTTAAAAAGCCCCAAAAATATAGGAAATATACGTCCCTACACCCACAATAAGAGCGTTCTCGTCAACATTAAAATTGGAATTATGCAACGGTGCTGTAATTCCTTTTTCTTCGTTTCTTGTTCCTAAGAAAAAGAAATTTGCAGGAACTTCCTTTGCGAAATATGCAAAATCCTCTCCACTCATAACTGGGGTTTCCCATGTGGTAACAATATCTCCCATATATTTTTCTACTGCTCTTTTCATTTTAGCAGCAACTTCCTCATCATTGATAAGAGGTGGGTAACGGAAATTAAAGGTAAATTCGTATGTTAGACCTGCAGCATCACAAGCTTCTTTTACAATTGCTTCCATTAACTTTGGAAGTTCTAATCTTACTCCGTCAACAAAGCTTCTGGTTGTACCTTGAAGCTCCACAAAATCAGGGATAACATTGCAGGATGTACCTGCGTTGAACATACATATCTGAACCACCTGTTTTTCACCTTCTACAATGCTCTGTCGGGTAATGGCATTAAGGTTGGAAACAATACTTGCCGCCACAGGTATCGGGTCAAGACACTTTTCAGGAGCAGAACCATGACCGCCACGGCCACATATTTTAATCACAAAATCATCAGGAGATGCCATTAACTCCCCTGATTTTATCATAACTTTACCCGCAGGAACATCATTTGAAACGTGAAGACCCGCAGCTTCTACAACATTTAATCCATCAAGAATACCCTCACGGAGCATAGACTCTGCTCCACCATCTGTTTCCTCAGCAGGCTGAAAAACAAACAAAATATTTACATTGAGTTTATCCCTGTTTTCGCAGAAAATCTTAGCCGCACATAAAAGTGTTGCCATATGAGCATCGTGTCCACAGGCGTGCATAACACCCTCAGTCTCTGATTTGTACTCACAATCGCTGTTCTCTGTAACAGGAAGTGCATCCATATCCGCACGCAAAAGCACGGTTTTATCCTTACCTGCGTCTAAAAACGATACCACGCCTGTAACAAATACACGCTTCGTTTCAAGTCCCAAGCTATGCAGATATTCTTCTATAAATTCTGCAGTTCTGTACTCTTTACAGGAAAGCTCTGCCCTCTTATGAAGTTCACGGCGAAGCCTTATTACCTCCTGTTTTTCTTTTTCCATAATCGATTTTATAAATTCTTTCACTTTAACATCTCCTAATATTTTCTGAATACACCCGAAACCTTTCCCAGGATTTTGACATCTTTGGAAATTATGGGGTCTAAGGCGTCGTTTTCCGGCTGTAGTCTTATATAATCACGCTCTTTGTAAAAGGTTTTGACTGTGGCGCTGTCATCTAAAAGTGCCACTACAATTTCACCGTTTCGGGCAGTATCCGCACTTTCTACGATTACAAAATCGCCGTCTAAGATACCTGCGTTAATCATGCTTTCGCCCCGGACCTTTAACATAAACATATCTTTTTTGCCAGCATAATTCATAGGTAAAGGAAAATACTCTTCTATGTTTTCCTCAGCTAAAATCGGCTGACCGGCAGCAACAGTGCCCACAACAGGCACGCTCATTACCTCCACCTCATTTTCCTGTTTTGGCAAGGTTATGGCACGTTTTTTTGAGCCGCCTTTTACTATAAAGCCTTTTTCCTCTAAGCTGTTTATATATCTTTGAACAGTGGAGGGTGATGATAGTCCAACTGCCGCGCAAATTTCACGCACAGAGGGAGGATAACCCTCGATTTCTATCTGTTTTTTTATAAACTCAAAAACTTCTTTTTCTTTCTTTACAAGTTTCATAATAAAACACCTCGTTATACATTAGTATATCACAGATATTTTAAAAAAGCAAACATTTGTTCTAATTTTTATTCTAAAAAAACTATTGACTTTTTTATATTTAAGGAGTAAAATATGTAAGGTTTTAATTAAATAGGAAAGTAAAGGTGAGTCTATGGCAAAATTCGAGAAAAATTTATCAGAGGGAAATGTTGTAAAGCAGTTAATACTTTTCTCACTTCCCGTTCTGATTTCTAACATTATACAGTCACTGTACAGCACGGTGGATATGTTGATTGTGGGTAACTTCGCAACAGAAGCCGCAATGTCAGGTGTAAACATCGGCGGTCAGGTTTCATTTATTATTACAAATATGGTATTTGGTTTGTCTGTTGGCGCAACTGTTTTAATAGGACAGTATAAAGGCGCTGAAAACAGGCGTGGTATTCAGGAGGTTATTGCTACCTTACTTGTAGCTCTGACTATTGCATCGGTTATCCTTACAACTGCTATGATTTTACTTGCGGACCCTATTCTTCATGCTATCAATACTCCAAAAGAATCATATGATGAAGCAAAGAGATATTTTATAATCAGTATGTTGGGTACAATCTTTATTTTTGGGTATAATGCATTAAGTGCCCTTATGCGTGGTCTTGGCGATAGTAAAAATCCTTTGATTTTCGTTGCTATTGCTTGCGGCGTGAATGTTGTTTTGGATTATATCCTTGTGGCACAGCTCCATATGGATGCTGCCGGTGCTGCTATCGCTACCATAGTTTCGCAGGCAATAAGCGTAATACTTTGTATTATATATCTTGCAAAAAATAACTTTATATTTGACTTTAGCATTAAATCATTTAAAGCATTTTCCAAAAAGCAGCTAAAGCTCATATTAAAAGTTGGTATCCCCACGTCAATACAGAATGTCGCTTCAGGACTTTCTTTCCTTTTCCTTACCACTTTAGTAAACGGTTTTGGTGTTATGGCATCTGCCGCTGTGGGTGCTGTGGGTAAACTTAACGGCTTTGCAATTCTTCCCGGCGTTGCAATGAGCACATCAATATCCGCTATGAGTGCACAAAACATCGGCGCCGGCAAATACAAAAGAGCTTCGCATACTATGTTTACAGGTGCTGCAATCGCATTAGGAATAAGTATAGTGATATTCGCTCTCGTTGGTATATTCCCCGAGGCATGTATGAGAATGTTCGGCGATGACCCCGAATTCATAAAATGCGGTGTTGAGTATATTAAATCGTTTAAATTTGATTATCTGACTGCGCCTATATTCTTCTGTTTTAACGGCTTGTTTATAGGTTCAGGTCATACAACTTTTTCATTGGTAAACGGTATTCTTTCTTCAGTTCTTTTCAGAATACCTGCATCATTCCTTTTTGGAATAGTGCTAAACTGGGGACTTACAGGCGTTGGTCTGGGCGCTCCCGCTGCATCAATCGCAGCTTTAATCTTATGTATAATCTTCTACACAACAGGTAGATGGAAAAAAATCGTCATCCATTCGTCAAATCAGGATGCATAAATAAAAGAAGGTATTAAAATGCACGCTTATGAAGTATTTAAAGATTTAGCAATAATTTTAACGGCAGCAAAGCTTATGGGGCTTTTGGCAAGAAAATGCAAAATCCCTCAGGTAGTAGGCGAAATTATAGCAGGCTTACTTATCGGTCCCAGTTTGTTCGGTTTTGTTGAACAAACAGACTTCCTTTCATATATGGCAGAAATCGGTGTTGTTTTAATTATGTTCTCAGCCGGTCTTGAAACTAATCTGCGCGATATGATAAAAACAGGTCCTTTTGCCTGTGCGGTAGCTGTTTGCGGTGTGGCTATTCCGCTTATATTCGGAACACTGCTTTATATGTGCTTTTACGGTTTTTCTGCTGTGGGAACTCCCCAATTTTATAAGGCGGTGTTCATCGGTGTAATTTTGACCGCCACATCTGTAGGTATTACGGTAAAAGCATTATCAGAGCTTGGAAAACTAAAATCCGAGCTTGGAACAGCAATTGTAAGTGCTGCAATCATTGATGACATTATCGGTATTATAGTTTTGACCGTGGTTATCGGCATTGGCGGAAACTCCGCAGGCGGAACTGATGCAATCATCGGTATTATAGTAAAAACATTACTCTTCTTCGTTTTTGCAATTATCGTAGGACTTATATTCTACAGAATATTTCAATGGCTTGACAAAGGACGCCATGTGCATACACAAAGAATTCCCATATTTGGTCTTGCGCTGTGTATGGCACTTGCATACTGCGCCGAAAAATTCTTTGGCGTTGCCGATGTAACAGGAGCTTATCTTGCCGGTATTATTCTGTGTAACATCCGCGATGCCGAGTACATCGACCGTAAAATGAATATAAGCTCATATATGCTTTTTGGTCCTGTATTCTTTGCAGGTATAGGTCTTAAAACTAACATCAGCGGTATGTCGCTTACGTTGCTTGCATTTTCGGCTTGCTTCGTAATTGTGGCACTTATTTCAAAAATAATCGGTTGCGGCGCTGTGTCAAAGCTTAGCGGACGCTCCGGTACTGAAAGTTTAATAGTTGGTGTTGGTATGATGACACGAGGCGAGGTTGCGCTGATTGTTGCACAAAAAGGTCTTTCCGTGGGACTTTTAGAGCCTATATATTTCACCCCGGTTATTATACTGATAGTCGTTTCGTCAATTCTGACACCGATATTATTAAAAATATTGTTTAACAAAAAGGAACAGTCTGCTCTTTGAGCAGACTGTTTTGCTGTAAAATTATAACACTTGACATAATGCGACCTTTTATGATAAAATAATTTTGGTATTAATTTGGGTTCTTGAAATTAATATGAAGAAGGTGTAAATCGTGATAGAAAGAAGCGATATCTCCCGGGTAAAAACAACTATTGAAGAAAACATAGGCAACCGTGTGAAAATCACGGTAAAAAAAGGTCGTAAGCGTGTAACTATCCGCTATGGCACAATTAAGGCAGTGTATCCCCATACATTCAATGTACTGCTTGAAAATATTTCAGCTTTTGCAGAAACTCAAAGAGCAGTTTCTTTGAATTACGCAGACATCTTAACAGGTCAGCTTTCATTGGTGCTTACCGAGACAGGCGAGCCTATCGAATAGCTCATAACTTTCCGCAGTGTATATCACTGCGGTTTTTTTGTTGTTTTTTGTTTTTGGCGGTTAATTATTCTTGCTTTTAACAAAAATAATGTTGACTATTCTACTTTTAAATGTTAATATATACAATACCAAATATTTTTTATGGAGTGATTTATCAATGAAAATTGCATTTTCAACCGTCGGTTGTCCCGAATGGTCCTGGACCGACATCTACATTATGGCTAAAGACTTAGGTTTTAACGGCATCGAGCTACGC